>UMHQ01014881.1_pt1 | contig 120906 bp, 98 predicted proteins | sample 1965531 | NCBI WGS metagenome assembly UMHQ01 (sample SAMEA4836098, study PRJEB28245) | human gut metagenome | biome: gut microbiome; material: fecal sample | place: Denmark | collected 2008 | reverse complement strand
TACCAGCCGTTTTATTGATTTTATGATTTTGCTGTTGTATAATATGAAATACTATTTACAAATTTGGCAGAACCGGAGGGCGGGAAATGATGTGGCTGAATAAAAAGAAGAATCTGAAGGCTTCTTATTATCACACGTTTCTCGCCCTTATTGTCATCCCTATTCTGCTTATCATCATCATTTCTATCGCCATCATCCGTACGATGATGATCGATTCTGCAACCCGCAGCATTAAACGCGCCCAGGACAATATCATAGCCACTCTGGGCGGTGAGGTGAAGGACGTCTCCCTGCGGCTGTCCCATTTCGTCTATGTCAATGACAATGAAATCATGAAAATTGCGGCGATGACCGATACGCAGGACTTTACGAAACGGTACAGTGCGGCGCGTATGTTATCGGAGTCCTTTAACTTCGCCATGGTTCCGGTACAGGATATTTTATCTGCCGTCTTTTATATGAAGGATGGGGAATCTACCTATATGAAGGACGATATCATTCTGCCGGACGAGGAGATCAAGGCCGCGTCCTGGTACCAGCAGGCCCTGAACGATAAAAATATGGTGAAAGTCGGCTTTTACGACAGAAACGTTACGGCCTCGCGAAAAGCCCACATGCTGACCATAGTGGCGGGACTTTCCCCGGGGATCGACGTGGACCGCGATAATGTGGTGGAGATGGCGGCTCTTTTTGTATCGTCCCAGACCGGAAACTTAATAAAGGAGTACAACAAGGAGAAGCTGCTGGGGGTTACCATGCTCTTAAATCCGGATGGGACTCCGGTGTTTGACGTCAACGACGGCATGCGCTTCTTCATTCCGGAGATTATCTCGGGAGGAGAGACAGAACTGCACCATAAGCTGGACGGTAAGAATTACGTATATGTCATCTCCGAGGAACCGGTAACGGGGCTCCTTGCCGTCAGCGTGGTCGATTCCGAGCTGCTGACCCGGGATTTTACCCGGATAGCCGCTGTGATCGTGGCGGTAACGGTCGTCTTATTCGGATTGTTCTATCTGTTTTCCAGTTACTTTTTAAAGAATATCATCGATCCTATCCACAACACCGTGGAAGGGATGAGACTGGTGGAGGAGGGCAGGCTGGATGTCCATGTGGTTCCGGTGGGACAGGCTGAACTCCGTGTCATGATTCATTCCTTCAACCGTATGACGAGGCGGCTGAAGCAGCTGATGCAGGAGAACGAAGAGGAACAGCAGAAGAAACACGAGGCGGAGATCCGGGCACTGCAGTCGCAGATCAATCCGCATTTTCTGGTAAATTCCTTAAATTCCATCCGATTTATCGCACAGGTGTCCAGGTATGAGGCGATCGCCAGGATGGCAGAGGCGCTGATTAAGATATTGTCCTGTTCGTTCCGGAGCAATGTGGGCTTTTATACTCTGGATGAGGAGCTGGAAGTGCTGGATGGCTTTATCTATCTCATGAAGATCCGATATTCCGACGGTTTTGAGATCGAATATGAAATCGGGGAAGGCTGCGGAAGCTGTATGGTTCCCCGGCTGATTCTCCAGCCGATTGTGGAGAACTCCATCGTCCACGGATTCTCCGGGCAGGAAGAGGAACTGGGGAAAATTACGGTGAAGGCCCGTCTTGAGGATCAATATCTGTACATCACGGTCCGCGACAACGGAAAAGGGATGACAGAGGAGGAAATCCGCCGTCTGCTGTCGAACGAGACTGCGGAAAATGAAGACTACGTAAGCATCGGAGTGACGAACGTCAATACGCGTCTTGTTTTGAACTACGGAGATGAATGCACACTTCAGATACGGAGTGAAGTTGGAAGGTATACGGAGACGGTTCTGCGGATTCCGGCGGCTGGGAGGGATTAATATGAGGAAGGTATTAATTGTAGATGACGACACGATAATCCGAATTACCCTTCGCTCTCTCATTAACTGGGAGGAGCTGGGGTTTCAGATTGCGGCAGACGCCATCCACGGGGAAGCGGCGCTTCAGTATTTAAAGAATCATACGGTGGATTTGATTATCAGCGATATGAAGATGCCGGTTCTCGACGGGATTGGGCTTTTGGAGGCGGTCAGCCGTTTTGATGTTATGCCGAAGGTTCTGGTCCTCAGCGGATACGATGATTTTAAGCTGGTGCGGGACGCCTTCCGGCTCGGCGCCTGCGACTATCTGCTTAAGGCCGATTTAAACGGAGAACTGCTGAAAAATATGCTGGAAGGTCTGAACGGAGAGTGGGAGAGTGAAGAAGAGACCGGAAGGCAGAACAGCGCGGAGGAAAGCAGGGAAAAAATATCGGATTCTGAGCGTCTGGCCGCCATGGCCATGGGAAAGTGCGAACTGGATGAGGAATTCCTGGCAGGGGAGTATCTGGTCGTGCAGTTTGAAATCGATGAATTTCAGAAGCATGCCGGGAGATTTGCCGGGGATTTTGAAGGAAAGCTGATCAGGCCTCTGCTGGAGTTTGCGGCTCAGATTCCGCGGGTGGTCTCCCGGTGTGTGCTGGGGACGATATCTCCGTCGCGTTACGTGATGCTCTACCGGATTCTGGATGCGGGACAGTATCAGGATAATGCGGTTTCTACCTGCAGACAGCTGTGCAGTGTCTGGAATAATTTCTTAAATCTTCCCGTCTCAGCGGGAATCAGCACCAGAGGAAGCGGAGCGGGGGATTTTCTCTCCAGGTTCGAGGAAGCCGGGGGCTGGCTCTCTCTCCACTGGCTGAAGGGGAGAGCGGCAGTGTGCAGCCCGTGGGAGAAGGACAGCGTGGACTACTTAGAGGCAAGGAATTCCTTCAGCCGGTATAAGCGTCTGGCAGCAGGGCTTCTGACCGCGGATGAGATGACGGTTTCGGAGGAGAAGCAGAAGCTGATCGCAGTTTTCTACGGGAGCGGGCTTTCTTCGGCAAAGAAGGAGATCCTCTGCCTCATCTGTAATCTGGCTTGGCTCCTGAACGAGAGTCACGACGATATCGGAGCCCTTTTTGCGGAAAAGGTGAATTATTACGAGAAAATCGGCCGGCTGGAGGAGATGGGGAGTCTGGAACTGTGGCTTAACAATTATTTCCGCTGGGTGATGGATTATGCGGCTCATCAGAATGACCGGCGCCAGGCGGATATGATGAGCAGGGCAAAGCGCTTTATAATGGATAATTACTCCAACCCGGAGCTGACGCTGGGAAGTGTGGCCGGCTATGTGGGGTTAAATGAGAAATACTTCAGCTCCCGGTTTACAAAGGAGGAGGGAATGACCTTCAGCAACTACTTAACCGAGGTGCGGATCCGGAAGGCCAGGGAGCTGATGGAGCAGACCGATTTGAAAATTTATGAGATCAGCCAGAGTGTGGGGTATAACAGTGTGGAACATTTTACGAGAGTATTCAAAAAGATCTGTCAGGTCAGCCCGGGAGCATACCGGAAATAAAAGACCTAACGATATATCAAGTTTTCAAACCTTAGTTCATGGAGATGCGTGGATGAAAATGGTAAACTTGAACCATCAACAAACTAAGGGAGGTAAGAAACATGAAGAAACAGATTGCGGCATTAGGACTTTGCGCGGCGATGGTGGTGGGAGCGGCGACAGGCTGTTCAGCCACGGCTTCGAAGGAGACAGAAAAGACACCTGCGGCTGACGCGGCCACTACGGCGGGCGGACAGACGGATACAACAGCGGCTCCCGATACGGAGGCGGCCGGGGCGGATTTAAAGGGAAATCTGGTATTTGCCATCTGGGACAACAACCTGATGGACTATATTGATCAGAACGATATGGTAGGCAAGTTCCAGGAGAAGTATCCGGATGCGGAAATCGAAGTGGAGAAGATCAAGGACGATTCCGAGTACTGGAACGCCATGAAGATGCGTACTTCCGCCAACCAGCTTCCGGATGTCATGTTTAACAAACCGTTCACACTGTCGAGATTCAAAGATTATCTCGTTGATTTATCGGATCTGGAGGCCACGAAGAATAACGAACTGGCAGCAGGCTATGCCTTAGACGGCAAGATCCTGGGCGTTCCGCTTACAGCAGGCTACGAATACGTATTTTACTGGAAAGACATGTTTAAGGAAGCGGGCGTGACGGTGCCGACTACATGGAGCGAATTTGAGCAGACGGCGCAGACGCTTCAGGATTACTACGGAAAAGACAACCCGGATTTCATGGCGATCGCCCTCGGTGCGAAGGATGAATGGCCGGATTATCCTTATATGGAATTTATGCCTGCGTTAGAGGGCGGCAACGGCCAGAACTGGAACGATATGGCCAAATCCGACGCGCCGTTCGCAGAGGGGACGGATATCAACAAGGCCTATACGAAGGTCAATGAGCTCTTCAATATGGACGTGTTCGGAAAAGATCCTCTGGGCATGGGCAACGATCAGGTAACCGCGCTGTTTGCACAGAAGAAAGCGGCCATCCTGGCTCTCGGAGACTGGGGATTACAGAACATCCAGTCCGGTACGGATGACTATTCAGAGCTGGGAACCTTCTATCTTCCGGTCAGAGATACCTCCAGTGATCCGTTCCGCGTGATCGTACAGGGCGACTCCTTCATGGGCGTGACGACACACAGCAAGAATCCGGAGCTGGCGAAGGCATTTGTGGAGTGGTTCTACAGCGAAGACTGGTATCCCGGATACATTAACTATGTAACCAGCGCCTCCTCCATGACGAATTTCCCGAAGGAGAAAGATCCGATCCTGGCAGAAGCTGACGCGCTGCAGCCTGATATGGAACTGGTTATGTATGACGGCGGCGGAGATGATTTCCAGGCAATTCAGAATGAGATCGCCTTCGATTACAAGAAACTGGGAGCTCAGATGTTTACGGAAGGTTTTGATTTAAAGGCAGAACTCGATACTTTAAATGCAAAATGGGCGGAAGCAAGAACAAAACTTGGAATTAAATAAGACTCTGTAACAGGGGATGGGGTTTCCGTACAGACGCCCCATCCTTTTTATACCCCAAATTCCGTAAAATCAATCCAATCCGGGAGGTTAGTTATGAATTCACTGGAAAGACAGAAAAAGATATTTATCATCAGTTCCCTGGTCATCCCCATGGCTCTTCTGATCGGCTTTGTGGTGGTACCGGCCTTCGATCTGATCCGAATGAGCTTCACCAACTGGGACGGCTATTCGAAGACGTACGATTACATCGGCATCGGCAACTATTTTGACATGCTGAAAAACAAGGATTTATGGCAGTCACTGAGAAACAATGCGGTCTATTTCTTCGGTCATCTGCTCTTTATTCCCATTGAGCTGATGTTCGCCGTCCTGCTGACTTCTAAGCTCCGCGCCGCGAAGTTCTATAAGACTATGGTCTTTATGCCGTATATCATCAATGGCGTGGCGATTTCCTATGCATTTTCCTATTTCTTTTCACCAATCAACGGAGCCTTTGATGAGATTCTGACTCTGTTCCATTTAGAGCCGTTAATCAGAAACTGGCTCTCAGACCCGAAGATTGTGAACTTCGTTCTGGCAGGCGTTTCCTTATGGCGTTTCTCGGGGTATCACGTGATCCTGTTTATGGCGGCGCTTCAGTCCCTTCCGCAGGATGTGCAGGAGGCGGCCCGGGTTGACGGGGCCAGCGCATGGCAGATGTTCAAATACATTCAGATTCCTGCCATTATGCTGATGGTGGATTTTGTCCTGTTTGACAATATCCGCGGCGCGCTTCAGGTATTCGATATTCCTTACGTTATGACCAGCGGCGGTCCGGGGTATGCATCCTCGACCTTCACGCTCTATACCATTGACACGGCGTTCAAATACAGCAACTTCGGCCTGGCTTCTACCATGGCGGTGGCTATCATGCTCATGATCGTCATCATTTACGTGGTCCAGAATAAGATTATCCACGGAATCGTATTAAAAGGAGGGAAGAAAGGATGAAACAGCGCACACTGCAGCAAATTGTAAAACAGGTGATCTGCCTCTGCATGGTATCCATCGTGCTGGCTCCGATTCTTTTAACACTGTTTGCCGCGTTTAAGACAAAGGCGGATATGGTTAATACCTCTCCCCTGTTACTGCCTCCGTTAAGCCGTGTGACCACGGATAACTTCCAGAAGGTGCTGGGAGACAAATACCTGTTGATCGGCTTTAAAAATACGGGCATCATACTCGTTTTCAGCATTTTCTTCAACGTATTATTCGGCACCATTACGGCGTTTATCCTTGAGCGGTTTCAATTCCGTTTTAAAAAGCTGATTATGAGCCTGTTTTTCCTGGGGATGCTGATTCCAAGCTTCGTCACAGAGATCGCCCGCTTCAAGATTATCAACGGTCTGGGGCTGTATAACACGCTGGGGGCGCCGATCGTCATCTATGTGGCCTCAGATCTGATGCAGCTTTACATTTACCGCCAGTTTATCTCCACGCTTCCCGTATCCTTAGATGAGAGCGCGCTGCTGGATGGCTGTTCCTATTTCGGCCTGTTTACGAGAATTATCTTCCCGCTGCTGGCTCCGGCCACGGCCACGGTCGTGATCATCAAGGCGATTACCATCATCAACGACATGTACATTCCATACCTCTATATGCCGAAGAACAAGCTGCGGACGCTGACCACGTTCCTGATGAATTATGCCAACGCCCAGCAGGGCTCCTGGCAGAACCTGGCGGCGGGAATCATCATCATCATGCTGCCGACCATCGTGATCTATCTGTTCTTCCAGAAATATATCCTGGCGGGAATTGCGGCCGGTGCTGTCAAAGAGTAGAAAATTGCAGAAAATCGTAAAAAAAGAGATGGATTCTTTTGGCGGACGGCCCTATAATAGACGTGAAAAAGGAGGATATATTTATGGATCAGTATCATGCCGATTTAGCCTGGCTCGAGAATCCGGAGGTGTTTGCGGTAAACCGCCTGGAGGCACATTCCGACCACCGGTTCTATGAGAGCAGGGAGGAGGCGGACAGCGGCATCATGAAGCTGCGTCAGTCCTTAAACGGAACATGGAAATTTTCCTACGCCCCAAAGCCGAAGCAGCGGAAAAAGGATTTTTATCTGCCTGAGAGAAGTCTCGGTGATTTTGGAGAAATTACGGTTCCCGGCCATATAGAGCTGCAGGGATATGGGAAATGTCAGTATATTAACACGATGTATCCGTGGGAAGGCCATTCGGAGCTTAAGCCGCCTCACGTAGACTGGGAGGATAATCCTGTCGGAAGCTATGTGAAGGAATTTGAGACGGATGCGGCCCTGAAGAATAAGAGGCTGTTTCTGTCCTTTCAGGGAGTGGAGAGCGCCTTTTACGTATGGGTAAACGGCCGCTTCGTCGGATATTCCGAGGATACCTTTACTCCCTCTGAATTTGAAATCACGGATTTCGTAAAGGATGGGGTCAACCGTCTGGCGGTGGAGGTCTATAAGAGAAGCAGCGCCAGCTGGATCGAGGACCAGGATTTCTTCCGGTTCTCCGGTATTTTCCGGGAGGTGTATCTTTACGCGGTGCCGGAATGCCATGTGCGTGACATGTTTGTCCATCCCGGAGTTCTGGAAGACTTAAAGACCGGAGAACTCACGGTGGATCTGACGCTGGAAGGCAGCAGGAAGGGCAGTGTCTCGGCTCTGCTGACCGACCGGGAGGGAAATACAGCCGCCGTCTGGGAGCACATGCCTGCCAGGGAAAACATATCCTTTGCGGGAAGCGTGCCGGAGGTTCATCTCTGGAGCGGGGAAGACGCCTTTCTCTATACGCTGACTGTAATTCTGTACGATGAAAAAGGCAGGATCGTCGAGGTCGTTCCCCAGAAGCTGGGCTTCCGCCGTTTCGAGATGAAAGACCGCCTCATGTGCTTAAACGGGAAACGGATTGTATTCCGCGGCATCAACCGCCATGAGTTCGATGTGCGGAGAGGACGTGCAGTCACGGAAGAAGATATGCTGTGGGATATCCGCTTCATGAAGCGCCACAATATCAATGCGGTCCGTACCTGCCACTATCCCAACCAGTCAAGATGGTATGAGCTCTGTGATGAATACGGGATCTATCTGATCGACGAGGCGAATCTGGAGAGTCATGGCTCCTGGCAGAAGATGGGGGCCTGTGAGCCTTCCTGGAACGTGCCGGGAAGCCTTCCGGAGTGGAAGGAGTGCGTGGTGGACCGCGCAAAGTCCATGCTGGAGCGGGATAAGAACCATGCGTCCGTCCTGATCTGGTCCTGTGGAAATGAGTCGTACGCGGGCGAAGATATTCTCGCCATGTCGAAGTATTTTAAGGAGCGGGATCCGTCCAGGCTGGTTCACTATGAGGGCGTCTTCTGGAACCGTGAATTCAATGAGACCAGCGATATGGAGAGCCGCATGTACGCAAAGCCGGCGGAGGTGGAGGCGTACCTTGAGGGGGAACCGGAGAAGCCGTTTATCCTGTGTGAATATATGCACGCCATGGGCAATTCCCTGGGCGGCATGGAGAAATACACCTCGCTGGAGGACCGGTATCCCATGTATCAGGGCGGTTTCATCTGGGACTACGTGGATCAGGCCCTGATGAAGACTGACGAGAACGGCGTGGAACACATGGCGTACGGCGGAGATTTTAACGACCGGCCGACTGATTATAATTTCTGCGGCAATGGGATTGTCTATGCGGACAGAACCATTTCGCCGAAGGCGCAGGAGGTGAAGGCTCTCTACCAGGACCTTAAGCTGGTTCCGGATGCGGGCGGTGCGGAGATTGAAAACAGGAGACTGTTCACCGATACTTCCGACCTGGAATTTGTCTGGCTGGCGCTGAGAGACGGAGTTCCCGTGCATTCTGAGAGATTCTGTGCGCAGGTAAAGCCGGGAGAGCGGGAATACGTCAGCGTATCAGCTCCTGAACTTACAGAGCCCGGGGAGTATGTGTACCAGGTATCCGCGGTATTAAAGCGAGAGGAACGGTGGGCGGCTGCGGGATATGAGACGGCCTTCGGCGAAAGCTGCCGGGTGATTGGCAGCGATGATCAATGCGCCGGGGAGAACCGTGCTGACGCGGGAAGTGTTCCGTTTACGGTGATACACGGCGATGTCAATATCGGCGTGAAGGGCGATGGCTTCCATGTGATCTTCTCGAAGCAGGAGGGCGGTATCGTGTCCCTCGTCTATGACGGCCGGGAATGGATCGGGAAGCTTCCCATGCCTGTGTACTGGAGAGCAACGACAGATAACGACAGAGGCAATAAATTCTCTGTATCCAGCGCCGTGTGGTACGGGGCAGGAAGCTTCCCTCTTTACGACAGCAAAACCTGTGTGGTGGAAGAGGGGAAAGACTGCGTTCGGGTCTCCTATACCTACAGACTGGCCACGGTGCCTGAGACTGTGACGGAGGTCGTTTACGAAGTGGACGGGGAAGGCAGGATAACAACAACGGCCCGTTACTTTGGACGGGAGGGTCTGCCGGAGCTGCCGCTTTTCGGCATGAGATTTTGCATCAGCGGAACAGGCGGCGGGTTCGAATGGTACGGTCGGGGACCTGAGGAGAATTACTGTGACAGAAACGCCGGCGCGCGTCTCGGAATCTATAAGAGTACGGCGGCAGACAGTGTGTCACGGTACCTTGTTCCGCAGGAATGCGGAAACCGCACCGGCATCAGGTGGCTGAAGGTGACGGACGAAGCGGGGCATTCGATCCGGTTTACCGCAGAAGGCCGCCCGTTTGAGGGCTCCGTTCTTCCCTATACGGCGGAGGAACTGGAGCATGCCTCCCACATAGAGGAACTGCCTCAGCCCCGGTATACGGTCGTCAATATCCTGGCGGCCATGCGGGGAGTCGGCGGAGACGACAGCTGGGGTGCGCCGGTGTATCCGGAATACTGCGTAAGCGGTGAGAAGGATATTACCTTCAGCTTTGTAATCGGCAGAGAGTAAAGGACTGTGACAGACGGCCGGCGGCAGATCATGCGCCGGCCGTTTGAAATGGCGTTTTTGTTGAAAACTAGGTTGAAAAATATCCGGTTTTATGAGCACGTAGTCATTGACAGTACCGCTGTTCCGGTTTATAATAATATCATTCTGAAGTTCTGATTCTGTTCTGCCGGTTCGGCAACCTGTTTCCAGTATTGTAATTTTTACACTTAAAACGTATAATGAAAGATGGAATCATGTATTTTGGGCGCGTTCCCGACGAAGGAGAACTGCGCGTATTTTCCATGAAATGCCGGGCATTTTTTATTCCCTTACAAATCCTTTAATCCATGAAGTTCTCATGATTACAGGAAATTTAAGAAAGAGAAGGGCAATGCACGATGAAAAAAGAGAGAGAGACAAAAGAGTATCTGGAGTTTGTGGAGCAGTTTCAGGCGTTCCTTATTCTGATGACAGAGGAATGGGGCGCGAAGGTCACGCTGCAAAAAGGCGGTGAAGCAGAAGAGGCGGAGGATCTGCTGGTGGTGGAGTTAAACGGAGACGGTTCCGGGACCCATATCCAGCGGTTCCATATGGCAGAGATCTACCATGATTTCCAGCTGGGCAAGGGGATGGAGGAACTTCTGTCAGAGGCTTCCGACTGTCTGGAGCGCTGCAGAGAGATTGAGAAAAGCAGTCCTTTGGGTCATATGGAGGACTATGAGGCCATTCGGGAGTATCTGGTGATCCGTCCCCTCAATTATGAGAGAAATGCAAAGAAGCTGGAGGAAGGCGTTTACGAGGTGACAGGGGATATTGCTCTGACGCTTTACGTGAGCATCGGGAATTTCGGTGGTCTGTATACGAGTTCCATGGTGCCGAAGGTGGTATGCGAGGGCTGGGATAAGAGCAGGGAACAGGTGATGAACGACGCCATGGAGAATACTTACAGGCTCTTTCCTCCGCGTCTGTTCAACTGGCTGGAGGTCGAGCGGTTCCGGGATAAGGACTACGGTATTTTTATGGAACGGGATACGGAGGTCAGACTGGACGGGGGCGCCTGCGCCACGTTTGTCACGACGAAGAGTCAGATAAACGGGGCGGTAGCCATCTTCCTGCCGGGAGTGGCGAAGCGGCTGGGAGAGCTGATGGGGAACGACTTGTACATTGCGTTTACCAGTATGCACGAGGCGGCGATCCATAACTGCGAGAAGGTATATCCCGAGACGATACAGGAAAGTTTAAAGAATCTAAACAGGGAGATGCCGGCAGATGAGGACTTTCTCTCAGAAAAAGTTTACTATTACAGCCGGGCAAAAGACAGGATCGAAGTTGTGCTGGAATATTAACTGTTTTTTCTGAAAAACAGAAAGTGCTTGACAGAACAGGAAAGTGGCAGTATTCTAGTAACTAGATTACCGATTAAAGGAAAAGGAGGCAGAACTATGAAATCTTGTAGAATTAGCAGTGGAATGATCAATCATAACAAACAGTCAGTCTGCCTTAAGAGAGAATTCGGTCTCTGAGCTGCCATGATATCGTATGGAAGTCAGTGTGTTATCTGAATTTGAATCATTATGCCGCAGTCTGAACTGGACTGCGGTTATTTTTATGGTCAAAAGCCGTTAAAAGCCGCAAATTGCTGTTTTTGACGGCTTTTTCGCGATTTTCGTAGTTTTCATGGTTTTCACGGCAATTTGCCGATAGATTTGCGGGCAGCCGCATATGGCGTAAAAGAGACAAAAGGGGGAGCAACATGAGAAATTTAGGGAAGTATGTAAAGAAGTACGGGATCCTTTACGTGGTGGCTATCGCGGCCATGGTAGTGAGCATACTGCTGGATGCAGCGTCACCTCAGATCACGAGGCACATCATTGATGATGTCATTGTCGGCGGCAGGCTGGAGCTGCTTATGCGGCTGCTGCTGGGGCTGCTGGGGATTGGCTTTGGGAGAGCCATTTTCCAGTACGTAAAAGAATTTATTTTCGACTACTCGGCGTCGGGAATCGGAAGCAGGCTGAGAAAGGATCTCTTTGACCATATTCAGACACTGTCTATGGGATATTTCGACAGTCATAACACGGGAGAGCTGATGGCGCGTGTGAAGGACGATGTGGACCGCATCTGGAATGCCATGGGCTTTGTCGGGATGCTGATCATTGAATGTACCATTCACACGGTAATTATCATGACCTGCATGTTTCGCTTAAGTCCTGCCCTGACCGTGATTCCGCTGCTCGTCATGCCGGTAATCGCCTGGTACGGCTTAAAGATGGAGAATGGTCTCGGTCAGGTCTACGACAAGATCAGCGAGCAGACGGCGGAGCTCAATACCGTCGCTCAGGAGAACCTGGCCGGTGTGCGGACGGTGAAGGCGTTTGCGAGAGAGGATTACGAGATTGACCGGTTCAAACGCCACAACAAGCGGTATTACGATTTAAATATGGAGCAGGCGAAGCTGATCGTCAAGTATCAGCCTAACGTGTCTTTCCTTTCCAAGGTGATGCTGATGGCGATCATCGTGGTCGGCGGCATCATGGTGATTCAAAAACGTATCACCATCGGAGAGCTGGGGGCGTTCTCAGAGTATGCCAACAATATCATCTGGCCGATGGAGATGGTCGGATGGCTCAGCAACGACTTTGCGGCGGCCATGGCTTCCAATAAGAAGATCAAAAGGATTATGGCCCAGAAGCCGGACATCACGGAACCGGATGCCCCGGTGGTCCCTGAAAAAATCGAGGGAGAGCTTCAGTTTAAACATGTGGATTTTGATCTGTACGGTTCCAGAATTCTGACAGACATCGATTTTACGCTGAAAAAGGGGAAAACACTGGGTATCATGGGAGTGACCGGGTCTGGTAAGACATCGATTGTCAACTTAACCCAGCGCTTTTACGATGTGACGAACGGAGAGATTCTGTTAGACGGCATCGATATCCGGAAGCTGCCGCTGTCCCTCTTGAGGAGCCAGACCACGGTGGTGATGCAGGATGTCTTTCTGTTTTCCGACACGATCACGGACAATATCAAGACCGGAAACCGGGATGCAACCGAGTGGGAGAGCGTGGAGGAAGCGTCTGTCTGTGCGGAGGCCCATGATTTTATTATGAAGCTGGGAGAGAAGTACGATACGGTGATCGGAGAGCGCGGCGTGGGGCTTTCCGGCGGACAGAAGCAGAGAATCAGCATCGCCAGGGCGATTGCCAAAAGGACTCCCCTTCTGATCCTTGATGATTCCACGTCGGCGCTTGATATGGAGACTGAGAAAGAGATTGAGCGTCGTTTGAAGACGCAGAAGGACAGTTCCAAAATCATCATCGCCCACCGGATTTCCGCGGTTCGCCATGCGGATGAAATACTGATTCTGGAGGGCGGCAGAATCATCGAGCGGGGGACTCACGAGGAGCTGATGGCGAAGAAGGGGCAGTATTACAGGACTTATCAGGTGCAGTATGGAGAGGAGGTACAGTTATGTCAGTAAATACAAGCAGAGTCGACGAAGAACAGAAGGAAGTACTGAAAAAGGATACGATCATCCGGTTGTTCCGGTACCTTCTGATTTATAAAAAGCAAATAGCGGCAGTTCTTCTCATTATGGCGGGAACGATTGCCGTCAGCATGGCGACTCCTATCATGATGGAGTACGCGATCAATGTCTGTGTGGCAACCGGAGATGTGAACGGACTGCTTAGGCTGGGGGCTCTGGCGGTGGTGATGTTTCTCTTCTTCCTGGCTGGAACCAAGGTCCGCATGTACATCATGTCGGATGTTTCAAACAAGGTCCTTTTAAATATCAGAGACGAGCTGTACCAGCATATTCAGACGCTGAGCTTCGGATTTTTCGACAGCCGTCCAACCGGAAAAATACTGGCCAGAATCATCGGTGATGTGAATTCCTTAAAGGATGTGCTGTCAGACAGTGTGACTCAGCTGATCCCGGATTTAATCACGGTGGTCTGTGTCGCGGTTATCATGCTGATTAAGAATTACAAGCTGGCCATGGCGGCACTTCTGACTCTTCCGATTCTGGTGGTGGGGATGCTGGTGATTGAGACGACGGCCCATAAGCGGTGGCAGATTTACAGAAAAAAGACTTCCAATTTAAACGCTTATGTGCATGAGGATCTCTCCGGGATCCGGGTGATTCAGAGCTTTGCGGCAGAGCGGGAGACGAGGGCCGTATTCTATGATCTGGTGGATCAGCATTACCGGGCGTTTATCGACGCTGTCGTTGTGGCGGACGGATTTGGGCCTGTGGTGGAGATCACCTGGGGGCTGGGCGGATTTCTGCTGTATTTTATCGGCATCCGCGTGATCGGCGTGGGGGAGGTCGGCATCGGTACATTTCTTGCCTTTTCAACCTATATTGCCATGTTCTGGAGCCCGATCCGGAACCTTGCCAATTTTTATAACAAGCTGACTACCAATATATCGGCGGCGGAGCGAATATTCGATATCATCGATACGGAAGCCGGAATCCGCGACTGCCCGGGTGCGGCGGAGCTGCCGGAAATTGAGGGAACGGTGGATTTTGAACACGTTTCCTTTGCCTACGACGATGAGCCTGAGCGCATGATCCTGAAGGATGTGAATTTTCATATCCGCCAGGGGGAGACCATTGCACTGGTGGGCCCCACAGGTGCGGGGAAGACGACGATTGTGAATCTGCTCAGCCGGTTCTATGAGACGACGGACGGGCGGGTGCTGATCGACGGCCACGACATTAAAAAGGTGACGCTTAAGAGCCTGAGGAGTCAGATGGGTATCATGACACAGGATAATTTCCTGTTTTCCGGTACCATTAAATATAATATTAAATACGGACGCCTGGATGCCACGGACGAGGAGATGATGGAAGCGGCCAGGGCGGTAAACGCCCATGATTTTATTATGAAGCTGGAACACGGTTACGACACCGAAATCAGTGAGAGGGGCGCCAGGCTTTCGATCGGACAGCGGCAGCTGCTGGCATTTGCAAGGACCATGCTGTCAAAGCCTGGAATTCTGATCCTGGACGAGGCCACTTCCAGCATCGATACCCACACGGAGCTGCTGGTGCAGAAGGGAATCGAGGCGCTTCTTGAGGGGCGCACGTCCTTTGTGATTGCCCATCGCCTTTCTACGATAAGAAAGGCCGACCGCATTTTTGTGATTGACCAGGGAAATATCATGGAAGCGGGAAGTCATGAGGAGCTGATGGAAAGGAAGGGGGCTTATTATCAGTTGTATCAGAGTCAGTTTCTATAGAAGGGGACGCCGAAAAAACAGCGGGCGGCGGCGCCAGGGATCGTTCGTGTCCGTCTGGCTTCCTACTCGCCATAAAAAAGTCCGGGTCTGGCGTACGCACCAATGGCGGGTGTGTTCGCCAGACCCGGACTTTTTTATGACTCGTATCCAGATGCCGGCACACTGAACGATCCCTGGCACCGCCGCCCGCTGCTTTTTCGGCTGGGTACTGGCACCGCTGAGATGGAAATACGTTCTGGCGGGGGGACTCATATAGGAAGGATCAAGGGATTTTTATAAAGGGATTGACCGGGGGGAGGAAATGCAATAGAATAGGAGGCGAGGTGAATAAGATGACAGAAGGAGCTTTAGTACTGGAAGGAGGTTCCCTGAGAGGTGTATTTTCGGCCGGAGTGCTGGATGTATTTATGGAGCAGGGGATCGAGATGTCCTATGTAAACGGTGTTTCCGCGGGGTCTATGTGCGGAATGAGTTATATCAGCAAACAGATTGGAAGAACGATCCGGGTGGATTTGGACTACGTGAATGATAAGCGGTTTATGAGCTTTCGAAGTATGGTGAAGAACCGTTCGATTTTTAATTTTGATTTTCTGTTTGGAGAATTGAGTGAGACACTGATTCCGTTTGATTTTGAGACGTTTGAGGCGTCGAAGCAGCGGTTTGAGGTGGTTGCAACCCGCTGTAAGACGGGAAAACCGGAATATTTTGAAAAAGGGAAGTGTGAGGATTTCATAGAGGCGGTAAAGGCCTCCAGCAGCCTGCCCATTCTGTCACGGATGATTGATGTAGATGGGAAGAAATATTTAGATGGCGGCTGTTCCATGCCGATTGCTTATCAGAGAGCCATCGACGAGGGATATGAAAAGATCATTGTCATACTTACCAGGAATCAGGGATACAGGAAAAAGCCTGTGGATAAATGGACGAGGCGGGCGTATGAACACTACTTCAAACCGCTCCCGCGGCTGCTTAAATCTTTGGAGAAGGCGCCGGAACGCTATAACCGGATGCAGGAAGAGATTGACGAGCTGGAAAAGGCGGGAAGGATCTATGTGATCCGTCCGGATAAGCCGGTGACGGTGTCGAGGACGGAACAGGACAGAAAGAAGCTGGAAGCACTCTATGAAGACGGACGCCGTCTTGCGGTGGAACAGCTTGCAGATATTAAAAAATATCTGGGAATCGAAACAACAGGATACCCGGCTGAATCAAACCATTGATGAAAGGAAATGACGGTATACGTTTATGAGCATTTACGATACATTGAATGAAGTACAGAGAGAAGCGGTATTCCACACGGAAGGACCGCTTCTTGTGCTGGCTGGAGCCGGCTCGGGAAAAACCAGGGTTCTGACCCACCGGATCGCATATCTGATTGAGGAGAAGGGCGTAAACCCGTGGAATATTCTGGCGATTACATTTACGAATAAAGCGGCCGGAGAGATGAGGGAGCGTGTGGACAAGATTGTAGGCTTCGGAGCGGAGAGCATCTGGGTGAGTACCTTTCACTCTTCCTGCGTAAGAATCTTAAGACGCCATATCGAGAGCCTTGGCTACACGACGAATTTTACCATCTATGATTCCGATGATCAGAGAACGCTGATGCGCCAGGTTTTAAAGACGCTGGAGTTAGATCCGAAGCTTTATAAAGACCGGGCGATGCTGAGCCTCATATCCACGGCCAAGAACGAACTGGTAACGGCCGCTGAGTTTGAGTTGAACGCCGGCGGCGATTTCCGCCAGAAGAAAGCAGCGCAGATCTATAAAGAGTATCAGGGCCAGCTTAAGAAGAATAATGCGTTGGATTTTGATGATCTGATTATGAAGACGGTGGAGCTGTTCCAGAATAATCCGGAGGTACTGGATTACTATCAGGAGCGCTTCAAATATATTATGGTGGATGAGTATCAGGATACGAATACCGCCCAGTTTAAGCTGGTAAGCCTGCTGGCCGGCAAATACAGGAATCTCTGCGTGGTGGGCGACGATGACCAGTCCATCTATAAGTTCCGCGGCGCGAACATCGGCAATATCTTAAACTTTGAAAAATCGTATCCGGGGGCGGCGGTGATCAAGCTGGAACAGAATTACCGTTCCAGCCAGAACATCTTAAATGCGGCCAACGAGGTAATCCGTCACAACCGCGGAAGAAAGTCCAAGACGCTGTGGACGGCCAATGAGGAAGGGCCTCTGGTACAGTATAAACAGTTTGAGACGGCCGCCGAGGAAGCGGATGCCATCGTACGCGATATTCAGAACAGCGGATGCGGCTACCAGGACTGCGCGGTTCTTTACCGGACCAACGCCCAGTCCCGTCTTATCGAGGAAAAATGCCTTCAGCGCAATGTACCGTACCGTATGGTGGGAGGCGTAAACTTCTATCAGCGAAAGGAAATCAAAGATATCCTGGCTTATTTGAAGACGATTGACAACGGCCGGGATGACTTATCTGCCCTCCGTATTATCAATGTTCCGAAGCGGGGAATCGGAGGAACCAGTGTGGGAAAGGTACAGGCGTTTGCGTCGGAGCATGATTTCAGCATGTATGACGCATTCTGCCGCGCCCAGGCAGTTCCGGGACTGGGAAAGGCTGCGGATAAGATACTTAAGTTTACGGCGCTGATTGAGGATTTCCGTGAGAGAATCCGCTATGAGGATTACTCGATCCGGGAACTGATTGAAGATGTGCTGGACGAATCCGGGTATCAGAAAGAGCTGGAGGCTGAAGGCGAGATCGAGTATCAGACCCGTCTGGAAAATATCGAGGAGTTAATTAATAAAGCGGTCAGCTTTGAGCGGGATCACGACGAGGGAACGCTCTCCGAATTTCTGGAGGAGGTTGCACTGGTTGCGGATGTGGACCGTATGGATGACTCGGAAAACCGGGTGACGCTGATGACGTTACATAGTGCTAAGGGACTGGAGTTTCCGAGAGTGTATCTAAGCGGCATGGAGGATGGCCTGTTCCCGAGCATGATGTCGATCTCATCGGACGACAAGGAGGAGATCGAGGAAGAGCGGCGTCTCTGTTACGTTGGAATTACCAGGGCACAGGATTTCCTGATGCTGACCGGGGCGAAACAGCGAATGATCAATGGGGAGACCCGTTATTCGAAGACCAGCCGGTTTGTCGATGAGATCCCGGCTGATTTGCTGGATTGTGATAAGCTGGAGCCAAGGCTGTCCTCCTTCCGGAAATCGTCTGACGGTTACGGTGACTCGCGCGCGGAGCGTGTGAGTGATCGTTTTGATGACAGCGATTTGCCCTGGGGCCAGGGCGGCAAAAATGCGAGAGGCGGTAGCTCCTGGGGCGGTTCGGGAGCCGGAGCCGCGGGCAGCGGAGGCGGTGCTTCCGGCGGTCAGAGACCGACCACCTGGGGGAATAAGGCCGCCGGTGTCAGCAGCTTCGGACCGGGCAGCAATGCCTATGCTTCCAAAACTGCGTCACCGGTTCAGAAACCGGCATTCGGAAAGGCGTTTACCGTACAGAAATCAGGTGCCCTGGATTATAAGGAAGGCGACCGTGTCCGCCACATAAAGTTCGGTGAGGGAAATGTGGTGGAGATCAAGGATGGCGGAAAAGACTATGAGGTTACGGTCTGTTTCGATAAGGCAGGGATCAAGAAGATGTTCGCGTCCTTTGCGAAGCTGAAACCGGTCTGATCGATGGCTCGCAGGAGAAGAATCCAGGAAATCAAAAGCGTTATAAAAATTGAAATAAATAAAAATGATCAAAAAAGATAGTAAAAGCATAAAGATAATGGTATAATAAGAACGACAGACAGAAAGATTTCGTTTCTGCCGCATATTTATAGGAAACAGGCTCTCAGAAAGGACGTGGATGATATGAACAGATTCGATACGATGAGCAAAGAAGCTATGAACAGAGTAGAGGAACTCGTAAATTCAAGCAGACTGAACGAGTTGCTGCACAAGAGAGAAGAAGACGAAAAGAAGAAAAACTGTATTCTCTGGATACTTGCCATCATTGGTGCTGTAGCGGCAGTCGCCGGTATTGCGTATGCGGTTTACCGTTTCTTCACACCGGATTATTTAGAAGATTTTGAAGATGATTTTGACGATGATTTCGATGATGATTTCTTCGAAGATGATACACCGGGCGAGGGTTCTGAACAGTAAGAAGGACAGTTAGAAAAAGGAAGCGTGCCTCAGCGATTGAGACACGCTTTTTGGTGTCACAGGAAAGGGTTCCTGTGATGTCAGAAGCCCTTTGGGCGGAAGCGCGCTGCGGCGGTAAGAATGGAAGCCGGTTTTGGCAAACGGCGGACAGCGGTTGATAATCAATGAGAACAGGAGCAGAGAACGTGAAAAAAGGCGAGATATATGAAGGTACAATAGAGAAATTTGATTTTCCGGATAAAGGGACGCTGGTGACGGAATCCGGAAAAATCACGGTGAAGCACGCGCTTCCGGGGCAGAAGGTGTCTGTGATGATTACGAAGAAGCGGGGCGGACGGCTGGAAGGTAAGATTGTGGAGGTGTTAGAAAAGTCACCTCTGGAGACTGCGGAAAAGCCGTGCGTCCATTTTGGAACCTGCGGCGGATGCATTTATCAGACGATCCCTTATGAGAAGCAGCTGGAAATAAAGGAAAAGCAGGTGAGGAGTCTTCTTGACAGTGTCTGCGCTTCCTATGAATTTGAAGGGATTCTGGCGAGCCCGCAGCCCTGCGGATACCGGAATAAGATGGAGTTTTCGTTTGGAGATGAGTTTAAGGACGGGCCGATGGCGCTGGGGATGCATCGGCGCGGAAGCTTTTACGATGTAGTGACCACCACAGACTGCCAGATCGTAAATTCAGATTTCTGTGAGATTTTGAAGGCCTCCAAGGATTATTTCGAGGAACTGGGGCTGGGATTTTATAAGAAAATGCAGCATACGGGATATCTGCGCCACCTGCTGGTGCGCCGCGCGGTAAAGACGGGGGAAATACTGGTGGATTTAGTGACGACAAGCCAAGAAGAACCGGATTTGATGCCATTTGCGGAGCGTCTGCTTTCTCTTCCGTTAAACGGCCGGATCGTCGGAATTCTGCATACATGGAATGACAGTCTGTCGGACGCGGTGAAGAATGATAAGACTGATATTTTGTATGGACAGGATTATTTTTATGAGGAGCTGCTGGGATTAAAGTTCAGGATTTCACCGTTCTCTTTCTTCCAGACAAACTCTCTGGGGGCAGAGGTGCTGTATGAGAAGGCCAGAAGCTATGTCGGAGACACAAAGGACATGGTAGTGTTTGATTTATACAGCGGGACGGGTACGATCGCCCAGATGATCGCGCCGGTTGCCAAAAAAGTGGTCGGAGTGGAGATTGTGGAGGAAGCCGTGGAGGCCGCAAAAGAGAACGCGAAGATGAACGGGCTGGAAAACTGTGAGTTTATAGCAGGGGATGTGTTAAAAGTCATCGATGAGATTGAGGAGAAGCCGGATTTAATCATTCTAGATCCGCCGCGAGACGGGATTCATCCGAAGGCGCTGGGGAAGATCATTGACTATGGCGTGAACCGGATTGTGTATATTTCCTGTAAGCCGACGAGCCTGGTGAGGGATCTGGCGGTGTTCCAGGAGAGAGGGTACCGGGTGGAGAAGGTGTGCGCGGTGGATATGTTTCCTTCTACGGGGAATGTCGAAGTGTGCTGTCGGATGTCGCTTGTGGATGAAAAGGGAAAATGAGCTGTGTTTTTAAGCTGGAAAAATGGCTTTTAATAGATATCAGGGGAATGGCTGACGGTTTTCGGAGTTTTTGGAAAGTGTTTTTTATTTAGAGGGGGTGGGGAGCGGAGAATAGTGTAAGTAATTTATGGAAACAGGGTAGATTTTAATTAGTTGGTTATCGGGGTGATAACCAGAAATGTATAAGGTTTTGAAGAAGATCAGGTGGAAATATTTTGCTTGGTCTTTTTTCTATAATAGGAAAGTTCGCCAAATGGTGAACCAGTTGAAAAAAACGCAAAATACGGGCAAAGTAAACAGACGGTGGTTAAAAAAGGTTAATATAAAATCCTTTTTCAAATTCATCGTCATCCAGGTCATTATCCTCTGTAAGAAATTCATGCATATCAAGCAGATCAGAATCAGACATAGTTCTGACCAGTTTGGATGTCATTCCTTTCGGCGGGTTTTGAATATGTTTTTGCCGCAGTTCCTCTAAAAATTTTGAATCCATTGAGAAGCCTCCTGTCTGTTAATAAGATAAGTATGGTACAGACAGGTGGAAAAATCAAGCAGAACGGCATTTTACTTTTGCCATTGCCCTTTCATATAATTCTTCCAGAGAAACACGGTGATGATTGTAATAAATCTCTACGAACTGCATTTTGTGGTTGCATTGTGTACATCTGAGCAGGTCATAGCCAAAAGACAGAAAAAAGATGACTTTTGATTGAGATACTAACTTTTCAAGGAACCTGCTGTTGATTCCTGTCGAGAGAAAATCATTCAGAGAAAGATAAAAAAATAGAATATAAGCAGAAGAAATGGTATAATGAAACACACAGACTTTTCACGCAGGTAAAATAAGAGAGGTGGTTCGTAATGGATAAAGTTATGATTATGCTGAAAGATATACCAGTTTTGGAAATAGAAAACTATAGCTGCAGGATTTTAGATTACGATTTGCTTCCGATATCCCTGCGCTATCCGGGTGTTAATTATGACGATGTAATGCATGGCTGGACAGAAAACCGGACGATGAATATTGGAAAAACCAATGCCAAGAAGCTGCTGGCAGGGTTCCGGATCAGTCAGAGCAATCCCTATATGATTGCAAGGCTGTTCCATTTTGCCTCGCTTTCGGACTGTTACTGGCTGAAGGAAGCAGGAGAGAATCTTACCTGGGATCAGGTGAGCCTGTTCCGGAATCCGTTAGAAAAGGCGGTATCCGCAACGGCACTTCTCGGAGTGAACAAGACATTCTGGCCGGTAGTCCAGAAGATTTATACACCGGAACTTACCGTTCAGGGAATGGCAGCGAAAGCGTGGATCCGGGAAGATGATGGGCTTTATCTGTACAAAGTAGGGAAAAAAGAACTGGCGGCCAGTAAGATTTTAAATGCCCTTGGAATTCCACATGTAGATTATAAGGAAGCAGAATCGTACAGGCTTGAACAGATCGCGGACGAGGCTCATATCAAAAAAATCTATGACAATGGAGAGAAAATCGTTAAATGCAAGATCATTTCTTCTGAGGAAACGGCGATCGTGCCATGGGAGGATTTCCAGGTTTACTGTAGTTATCATGATGAGAATGAGTATGATTTTATCAGAAAAAAGGATCCTGACCGCTATTACAGCATGCAGGTGGCAGATTATATTCTGGGAAATGAGGACCGGCATGGGGCAAACTTTGGGTTCTTTATGGATAATAAAAATGGCGGGCTGAAAGGGCTCTATCCGTTGATGGATCATGACCATGCTTTTTCGGAAGAGAAAGATATCCCGTCTCAGACCTCTGAGATTGATGAGACTTTGCAGGATGCAGCGATAAACGCAATAAGGTATACGGAGGTAAAATTCGATCAGGTACTGGAAATGAACCGGCCTGAAGATCTTGAAGAGAAAAGCTGGACAATGATTCTGGAACGATGCAGAGAACTGAAGCAGGAACAGAAGATTCAGCCATTCAGAGGCCATGATGAACAGACATTGAAGGAATAGGATAGACGGGAAATACACAGTTTTTGCTTTATATTGAAAGGTTGATGCCTTGTATCGGATGACACGACAAAGTGCAGTTGGTTTAAGCAGTTTAAATTGCTTGAGCAATTGCACTTTTTTGCAGTATTCTTAAAATGGTATGGTGATAGACGACACGATCCTTTAGCCGTGTGACGAATCCTTTGGCGCTGTGTGCCTTTATAAGACAGAGGGCGAAGATGTTACCGGATGGCAGGAGTAATGGGGCTCATTGGGCCGATTTGGGCAAGTTGTGATAAATGAGATAAAAGAGCACCGACTGACACTAAATTGTATGCTTACAGGAGAAATCTGCCGTTCGATTTGTGTGCAGGTTAAAGGGAGATGGCCGGAACGGCCTCCTCCCAGTCATAAACGCCCGCAATGCGGACGTTTTTCTTAAAAGCAAAGGTGCACCTAAACGACAAGATTGTCACCTGCCAGGTGGTTCACTATTCACAGTTTGCCCTGAAACACAACTCTTTCAAGGTGTCCTGTCGGGTGGTTTGCTTAATAATGTCCAGTTTTTTCAGTGGTTATTCGTATAGACTTTGTCAGCCTCCTTCGGTAATGTAAAATGGAAGGAGGATCATGCTATGATATCATTTGAAGAAATATTCGGTGAACTGCTGACCGAGAGCGTAAATACACTGCTGCGTGAAAAATACAAAAGACCGTATGATGAAGTAACGGAGGAGCGAGCAAATCATGCCCGCGGTATGGAGGAGCAGCTAAAATTTTTAACTGGTGAGCAGCTGGCTGTAGTCGATGCCTGTTTGGATGACTTTATTGACAGATGTGGGGAAGATCAGGAGTTTCTTTATCGGAAAGGAGTTGAAGATGGAATAAGAATCATGAAGGGAATACAAAAATTATAATTTGGATACAACCAAAATGAAAATGATAAATTCAATGAGGATATTGGTTTTTAATTGTAATGTATATGGATTTTACCAGGATTCTTCGATAATATTGATGGTCGAAGGAGGTAGAGGATATGGAATATTGGGAACAAATTTTTGATGATTTACTTTCAGAGGGTTGCTGAGTTGCTGCAGGAGAGATATGAGAAACCATATAACGAAATTATGAAGAGGCGTGAAATGCGCGTCCGTACAATGGAAACAAAAAAAGGATTCCTATATGATTATATCCAAGTACAATTGAGAGTTAGACCTGCAACTATCAAAAGATAACTGTAAGAATCGAAGTGAGTATATTGAAAAAGCAGTTACTTTTTACAACGGTTATTTATCAACTCAGGATCATATGACGTACCTCCCTCTGGCAATTAATTCAGCACTTGCAGGAGTGGTTGATACCTCTTAGAGCAGAATTTCAAGGTTATTATTTAAGTTGACTGTAGAGTTGTCTATATTGATGATTCTATATACAGCTCAGAATGATGTAGATGAAACTATTTTGAAAATCTTAGGGGAAAATGTTTGATGGATGTAAAAAACAAATGGTGATATCAGAACGGTAGAAGTCATGAAGTATCAAAACGAAATTTAAAAATATGCCCAGGGAGTAGATTATACTATTATTTAAGTTTCCCTGGGCAGAAAATATTACTTTTTATTATTATTGTGTCGCTGTTGGCATACCTGTTATTCGGCATACAAGCAGAGCTAAGTCATTGGCGCTGGGAGCTGTAGTAAAATCTTCGCGGATCCACTGCTCAAGCATGGCAACAATGCCGCTGATTACGAACGTAGTGCTGTAGTCCTGGTCCTGATCTGACCTGATTCCTTGCAGATGGTATTGAATAAATTCTTCATTTCTTAGATATTCCCTGCATTTACGCTGTATAACACAACTCTTACCATTTTGTATAATAAGTTTAAGAGTAGGTTTGTATTTTTCAAAAAAAGCAAAGAAAATTTTCGCTGCATCGCATAAGTTATGAATTGTATGTTTTTTGAAATCTATGATAAAGTGACTAAAAATAGTATCAAAATAGTACTCCAGAATTTCCTCTTTGGAATTAAATATTTGATAAAAAGTCTGTCTCGATAAGTCTGTGGCTTCCATTAACTGTTTGACGGCCATATTTTCTAAGGAAGTATTTTCTAAAAGAGTAAGGAAAGCCTGTACAATCTCATCACGGGACCGTAGTGCAGCGGGATTTGTTCCAGTATACATAGACAAAAAGCCTCCTGATGTCAAACTTTTATTATTTAGATTGACAGTTAGATATTAGTTGCTTATACTATACTACAAAGTCCGACATATGTCAAACTATTACATGTGTATGACTATAATTTCTAAATTGTATATAGGAAGAAAAGTATGAATAAATGTGAAATGCTGGAATTGCTGCATAAGAGTGTAATGCCGGCAGTTGGATGCACAGAACCAGCCTGTGTTGCAATAGCAGCAGCGGATTCGGCAAGGGCGGTAGGAGGAACCATAGAAAAAATTCGATTAGAAGTAAGTTCAAATATTTATAAAAACGGTATGTCGGTTGGTATTGCCGGTTTTAATAACGTTGGATTGAAGTATGCAGCTGCGTTGGGAGCCCTTATCGGTAAACAGGAAATGGGACTGGAAATTATGAATATGAGCTTAGTTTTCTTGCAGAAGGTATAAAGATGAATCAGCAACTGGCTAATTTTGGAATCGAGTATGAGGCCGGAATTGGAATAGCAGGAGTGCTGCATTTAAACTCGGGAGGTTCTTTTATTGGAGATAGTATATTGGAAAAAATCATGATACAGGTTGCGGCGGCTACGGAAGCTAGACTGGATGGCTGTCCTTATGCGGCGATGAGCAGTGCAGGAAGTGGGAGCAAAGGAATTGCAGTTATCTTACCAGTTGCACAGGTGGCAGAAGCAGTAAATGCTGATAGAAAGAAGATGTTGCAGGTTATTGCTTTCGCACATCTGTTAAATGAGTATATAAACGGTTATATTGGTAAATTGTCTGCTGTCTGTACTTGCGCAGTGGCTTCTGCAACCGCCGCATCAGCGGCGATTACATGGCTGTTGGGAGGGGATGATGAACAGATCGGCTATGTCATCCGCAATATGACTGGAAATATTACTGGGATGATTTGCGATGGTGGAAAGGTCGGTTGCGCGTTAAAATTGTCTACTGCTTCAGGGGCCGCTTTTATGAGTGCATTGCTGGCGATTAATGGAGTGGGGCTACGTATAACGGATGGAATTTGTGCGGAGACTCCAGAGGCATGTATTAAAAATATTGCCAGAGTTGGAAATCCAGGTATGCTTCAGACGGATAAGGTAATTATGCATATTATGCTGAGCAAAGGTGTAACTAATATTAGAGAGGACAATATGTAATATAATGATGGGAGGATTAAATATGAGAGTAGGAATTATTAGATGTATGCAGACGGAAGATTTTTGCCCGGGAACTACGGATTTCAAGATGATTCAGGAAAAAAGAGGGGCATTCGAGGGGATTGAAGAGGATATTGAAATTGTTGGTTTCATAAATTGCGGCGGCTGTCCGGGAAAAAAGACTGTATTAAGGGCGAAGGAACTTGTAAAAAGAGGTGCTGATACAATTGTTTTTGCTTCCTGCATTAAAAAGGGAACACCGATAGGGTATCCGTGTCCATTTGCGAAAAGGATGCATGATATTGTCTCGGAGGCAGTTGGCGAAAATATCACTATTCTTGATTATACTCATTAATTATGGGGGAGTATAGAATGCAGTTAATTATATATAGACGATAAAAAAGCAGAAAACCGACGGAGATACTCTGTCGGTTTTCTGTTATAACAAAATAGGAAAAGGGGCAGGCTTATGAAGTACAAATTAATATCATTACAAAAAGAATTGGAAGTCAAAAAGATAGCAACACTATTTTACATGGAATATGATAAAAATTTTGATTTTCCAGGGGAGCAACATGATTTTTGGGAACTTGTATACTGTGACTATGGTGAAGTGATTATCAGTGCAGACGGCAATAAATTCAATTTAAAGAAGGGCATGATTGCTTTCCATAAGCCTGGTGAATTTCACACGGTATCAGCAAATAAAAAAGTATCTCCTAATATTATTGTTATTTCTTTTACCTGTGTAAGTGCAATTATGGAAGAGTTTGTTGGAAAAATACTTACACTTAACGAGCGGGAACAGAAGATGTTGGCCAAAATTGTAAATGAATCCAATAATGTATTTGAGATCGAACAAGAAAGAAACGTAATTTATCTAAAACCTAAGAAAGATCCAGGCGTATTTGGAGGCCAGCAATATGTGAAAAATTTGCTGGAGATATTCTTGATTGAATTGATTCGTCGGCAGAAATTTAAGGTAGTTGCCAGTGAAAGTAAAGATAGAATTACAACAATTAACGTAAATACTATGTATGAGGATATTACGAGAACGATCATGAAGTATCTGGAGGAGTATATTTGCGAGAACTTGAATATCGATGATTTGTGTTCCAAGTTCTCTTTTAGCAAATCCTACATAGAATATATTTTCAAGAGAGAAACTGGGCTGGGGATTATGGCAAAGTTTTCAGAAATGAAAATTGAAAAAGCAAAAGAGCTGCTGCGTAATCAGGACTATAACATAACGATGATAAGTGAGATGCTGGGATATTCTTCTGTCCATTATTTCTCGAGAAAATTCAAAACGGTAGTGGGGATGCCTCCAAGCGAATATGCCAGTTCTATCAAATTAAAGGCTCAAACAATAAAATAGACAAAAGTACAAATTCACAATGCAAAATGTCAAAGACATAAATAATGTGTTACGCTATAATGTAGTTACAAACTTATACTAAATGCACAAAATAATTGGTGATTTAGTTACGAAAATATTAAAAAAGACGGAGGCACACTATGGAAAAAGTTTTAACTACTGTAATTTGCACAGCTTTGGTATGCGTACAGCTGATTGGGTGCAGTCAGCAGACAGCTCCTGCTGATACGCAGCCTAAGGCGACTACTGAAAAGGCAGGAGCAACCGAAACGACTGAAATAACCGGTGATACGGAAGAAACAGGCGAAGCAGAAGGAGAGCAGAGTAGGGTTTATAAGATTGGTATCAATAGCTATGCGGAAAATTTCGAATCAAGCCAGAGATACTTATCCAGCTTTCGGGCAGCAGCCGAAAAGGCAGGAAATGTAGAACTTGTATATGCCGACTGTAATGCAGATCCACAGAAACTGGCACCGAATTATGATGCATTTATACTACAGAATGTAGATGCGATTATTGACGCCAGTTGGATGGGAGAGGTTGGTCCGATTGCAGTAGAAAAGTGTAAGGGTGCTGGAATCCCTCTGGTTGTTTGCGATTCTCCGTTTGATGAAGAATACTCTTACCTGATCGGAACGGATCAATATCAGGCTGGTGTTATTGCAGGAAAATATCTGGCGGATTATGTAAAAGAGAACTGGGATGGAAGCATCGATTATCTGGTACTGGAGTATTTCCAGAGTGGTGGTCCTCAGGTAAAGGACCGCATGCAGGGCTGTCTGGACGGTTTACAGGAAAATGGAATCCCTGTAGAAGAGGATCAGGTTTTCTGGTTTGATAATGAAGCTCAGACCCAGAAGACAAATCAGATTACCCGTGATTTCCTGACTTCCCATCCAGATGCCACAAAAATTATATTCGGAACGAACAACGATCCCTGCGCGATCGGTGTTGTATCGGCAGTAGAAGCATCAAACAGAGTAGATAATTGTATCTCTTATTCGTATGGCGGAGAGGACAGTGCACTGGATTTATTAAAAAAGGATGATAACTGCTATATAGGTTCTGTATCTTTCCAACAGCTACAGTATGGTGATTTCGCAATTCCGGCAGCGATTGACTTAATCGAGGGAAAGACAGATGTGCCACGTTCTCAGGGACCAACACCGTTTATGATTGACAGAGGTAATCTGGCTGAAAATAGTAACTAAACTTTTGTGAATCGGTAAAAGGAAGGTAGGAACATAGTAATGTTTCTCCTTCCTTTCCTATCAGAAAAGCATTGAATACGAACGTGAACGAAATGGGGGATACTATGCTGTTGGAAATGAAGAACATAACTAAGGAATTTCCCGGTGTTAAAGCACTCGACGATGTCAGCCTTGAATTAAAAGAAGGCGAAATATTAGCCCTTGTCGGAGAAAATGGAGCAGGAAAATCTACGTTAATTAAGATATTGTCAGGAGCTTATACGCAGGATTTGGGTGAAGTATATTTAAACGGGGTGAAACAAGAACACGTGACCCCGATTACTGCTATTAAGAATGGGATCAGCGTCATTTATCAGGAATTGAACAATGTGGATCAAATAACAGTGGCAGAAAATATTTTTCTTGGTAATTTGCCCCGCAAGGGCGCATTGAAAATACTGGATTATGATAAACTTCGTAAGGATGCCCAGTCCTTACTAGACGAAGTGGGTTTAAAGGTTGATCCCTTTACACCGTTGGAGCAATTATCTATCGCCCAGAAGCAATTAGTGGAAATAGCGAAAGCTCTTTCGAAAGAAATTAAGATATTGGTAATGGATGAACCGACGGCAGCTTTAAATAATCAGGAAATAGAGATTATGTTTCGGCTGATCAGAAATCTGACATCTCGTGGTATTGGAATATTATATATATCCCACAGAATGGAAGAAATTTTTCAGATGTCAGATCGGGTGATGGTCATGCGTGATGGAAAGGGAATTGCAACGATGCCCACTACTGAGGTAGATTCCCAACAAATTATTTCCTTAATGGTAGGACGTGAGATTAAGGATTTATATCCACAAAAATGCAAACCTGGCAGTAAGATTTGTTTTTCTGTAGAGGGGTTAGAGACAGAACGTCTGCACAATATTTCATTTGAAGTAAAAGAGGGGGAAATTCTGGGATTATTTGGACTGATGGGCTGCGGTCGTACGGATATAGCACGTGCAATTTTCGGAGCAGATCCAAGAAAATCAGGTAAAATGTGTTTGGATGGGAAGGATATAGCGCCGACCTCGCCATTCCTGGCCAAGAAAGAAGGAATCGCATATATTCCTGCAGACAGAAAAATGGATGGCCTTATGCTGATACATTCTGTATCGCGAAATATGACGATCTCTGTTCTGGAAAAATTAAAAAGGAGTCACATACTCAATAAAAAAGTAGAAATGCAACTGGTAGATGGCTGGATAGACAGACTTGCCATTAAGACTCCTTCTGCAGATACTATTATCAACTCTCTGTCTGGAGGAAACCAGCAAAAAGTCGTGCTTGCAAAATGGCTTTCCATAGAACCCAAATTATTAATCTTAAACGAGCCGACGCGTGGTATTGATGTCGGATCAAAGTCAGAGATATATCGTCTCATGAATGAACTGTGTCAACAGGGAATTGGTATCATTATGATATCGTCGGATTTGCCGGAAGTGATGGGTATGTCTGATCGTATGGTTATTGTCTGCGATGGAAAAGTTGGCGGAATTATGGAGAAGGAAGAATTTACTCAAGATGCGATTATGGCGAAGGCCATTGGTTTATAGGGAGGATAAAATGGAAGCAAAAAATAAGCAGTCTGCTGTTATGCAGAAGATAAAACCGTATATGATGGATATGAATTTCAGCCTTACTGTTGCAATTGTAATTGTCGGCATCATTCTGGCTTTTAAGTCACCATATTTTTTCTCATTTAAAAACGTATTGAATATGGGACTGGCCGGATCTGTTACAGGGGTAATGGCCGCTGGCCTTACGATCAGTATGGTTATGGGAGCTTTTGATCTGTCGCAATATGCAGTAGCTACACTGGCAAGCGTTGTGTCCACTATAATGCTAATATCCGGAGTTCCTGTATGGATATGTCTTCCAGCAGCCGTTTTAGTAGGAATGGCATGTGGTGCTTTCAATGGTTTGATGGTTACTGTGTTTAAAATAAATCCTATTATCACAACGCTTGGTACCCAGATGATTTTCAGAGCCCTGTGCTATATTTTGACATCAAGTAAGATTCTATCGATTGACCAACCAGTTATGAACTATCTGGGACGAGGATATCTTCTTGGAATTCCTACTTCCTTCTGGATATTGATCATTGTATATATTATTCTTGCTCTGGTTGTAAAATATACCTCTTTTGGACGAAGCGTATATGCAGTTGGAGCCAATGCAAATGCAAGCTACTTAGCTGGAATAAATATTAGACGTGTGCGAATTGGTGGTTTAATGGTCAGTAGTACCTGTGCAGCGGTTGCTGGTGTTTTAACAGCATGTCAGGTAGGAGCCTCAATCCCTGCAAATGGTGTTGGAGCTGAGATGGAGATTACGACAGCAGTTCTGCTGGGCGGATTGTCTCTGGCAGGTGGAAAAGGAAAACTTTCTGGAACGTTCTTAGGCCTTGTTTTGTTAACGATAATTAATAACGGTCTGACATTATTGAGCGTACAATCATACTATCAAATGCTTGTTCGCGGTATCGTTCTTGTATTAGCAGTATTAATAGATTCTATCCGTGGTGGTGGTTACAAATAAAAAGAGTAACTTTTTTATATATCTATAAATAATCTAATAAGTGAGGTGCAGAAATGGTAAATGCAATTTTAATTGGCGCGGGTCAACGAGGCTACGAAGTTTACGGTGAATGTGCATTGGAACATCCATCAGATTTAAAGTTTATTGCGGTGGCAGAACCAGATGAGGCAAGGCGGAACAGGTTTGCCCAGGCTCATAAAATACCGAACGAATTGTGTTTTGAAAGCTGGGAAAAAATTTTGGATCAGCCTAAACTTGCTGACGCTGCTTTTATTTGCACACAGGATCGTATGCATACGGAACCAACCTTAATGGCGTTGGAAAAAGGGTATCATGTTCTTCTGGAAAAACCGATGTCTCCGGTTGCCGGTGAGTGTATTGCTATGGGAAAATACGCAGAAAAATATAATCGTATTTTCAGTATATGTCATGTATTGCGGTATTCAGAGTTTTTCTCTGCTATCAAGGAAGTGATAGATTGTGGTAAACTCGGTGAGATTATTAATATTAAGCATGCTGAAAATGTAGCCTTTTGGCATCAGGCGCATAGCTTTGTCCGGGGGAACTGGAGAAATTCAAATGAAACCAGTCCTATGATTTTACAGAAATGCTGTCACGATATGGACATTATTTTGTGGCTCATGAATCGATCATGTACGAAAGTGAGTTCTTTTGGAAGCTTAGAGTACTTTAAGCCGGAAAATGCACCGGCAGGAGCTACAGAGCGCTGTACAGATGCATGTCCTGTGAAAGGCACGTGTCCGTTTAATGCTGAAAGGTTTTATCTTGGAGAAAATACGCATTGGCCTGTATCTGTGATCAGTGAAGATATGTCTTTGAAAGCCAGGAGAAAGGCTTTGGAAGATGGTCCGTATGGCCGATGTGTGTATCATTGTGACAATAATGTGGTTGATCATCAGGTTACGGCTCTTGAATTCGAAGGCGGTGCGACGGCGACACTTACCATGTGTGCGTTTACACCTGACTGTACCCGTTTTATAGAAGTGATGGGAACAAAGGGGTATTTACGGGCAGAAATGAAAAAGTTTGGAGAAAATGCCAGACATAACGAAATTGTAGTTGAAAATTTCCTGACAGGAGAAGTGGAGATAATACCTGTGAGTGATTTTGGCTTGATGACGGGCCATGAAGGTGCGGATGTTCTTCTGACTATGGGATTTGTAAAGCAAGTGGCAGAGCATGATTCGGAGGGAAGAACTTCAGCAGCCCGTTCCGTGGAAAGCCATTTAATGAGTCTGGCCGCTGAAAAATCGAGAGTGGAAAATCGTCAGATTCCAATGGCCGAGATGTGGGCAATGTCCTGATTTTTAAACATGTATTTTACCTGCGGCATTGCATTATTGTTCTGTCGCAGGTATTTCAATCTGAGAGAGGAACTGTTATGAGTGATATAAATTCTATGCATCAGTTTAAATTAGTCAGTTGTTTACAAAAGGTATTTCCTGATGAGGAACCCAGATACAGCCCAGAATGTCAGAAAATAACCACTTTAAAGGGAGAAACAGTATCTTTTCAGATGGCATTCCGCGGAAGCGGATTTTTAAAGGAGATTGTCAGAGTAGAGTGTATTTCGCCAATTGCAGATTCTATTCGTATTAGAAGTGTGGAGAATGTTCCAGTCGGCCGTGCCTGTAATGACCAAGTTGATGATAATTATCTTCGCACAGAAGCCGGAATGTATCCGGATCTTTTACGGGAACTGGATCAAGGGATTGTTTCGATTTCGCCCAATCAGTGGAGAAGCCTTTGGATTGATGTTGAGGCAACGGTAGATATGAAAGCGGGTAATTACCCAATCAAGTTAAGGGTTACCAAAGAAAATGAAGTGATAGGAACTGTGAAAACAGAGATAATAATTTATGATGCTGTACTTCCAAAACAGAAAATTATGCATACAGAATGGATGCATGCGGATTGTCTCGCAGACTATTATAAGGTTGAACCGTTTTCGGAAGAACACTGGCGTATCCTGGACCATTTTTTTGAGCTGTATGTAAAACGAGGCGGTAATATGATGTTAACCCCGATGTTTACCCCGCCATTGGATATAGCTCTTGGTGGAGAACGGACAACTGTACAACTGGTAGGTGTAAAGAAAAATGGAAATACGTATGAATTCGACTTTAGTAAAATGAAGCGTTGGATTGATCTATGTATTCAACATGGGATAGAGTACTTTGAGATGTCTCATCTTTTTTCACAATGGGGAGCCAGGTATGCTCCAAAAATTATTGCAGAAGTTAATGGGGAGCAGAGACAGATATTTGGCTGGCATACTCCGGCTGTCGGAGAGTATACAGAATTTCTGAACATTTATCTACCACAGCTCCGTAGCCATCTTGAGGAATGGGGAATTTCCGAAAAAACATATTTTCATTTATCAGATGAGCCAGGAGCAAACGATGTCACTAGCTATAAAGCTGCCAGAGATTCTGTTGATTCACTGTTAAAAGGCTTTCATACATTTGATGCCTTGTCTGATTTTGAATTCTACCGTCAGGGACTTGTTGACAAACCGGTGCCTGGAAATAATGAGATTGCAGAGTTTTTAGAACATGGCGTGGATAATATGTGGGTGTATTATTGTACGATGCAGTATTTAGACGTCAGTAACCGTTTTATGGCAATGCCTTCAGCCAGAAACAGAATTTACGGCCTTCAGATATACAAATATGATATTATAGGAATTCTTCACTGGGGATATAATTTTTATAATAGTCAGTGGTCTACTCGCCACATTAATCCATATGAGGTTACTGATGCTGATTATGGTTTCCCTGCTGGCGATTCGTTTCTTGTATATCCAGGCGAAGATGGTTATCCAGAAGAATCAATAAGAGGTATGGTATTAAATGAAGCGTTGAATGATCTGCGGGCATGCCAGCTTCTGGAAGCATTGACCAGTAAAGAATATGTTCTTGGGATTTTGGAGGAGTTTCTTGCGGAACCGTTGACTTTTACGAATTATCCCAAATCAGATGCTTATTTAATTATGACGAGAAATCGTATAAATGGTGAAATTGCAAAGTTTATTAAAGAATAAATTATAAATATTAACTGCCTGTTTTCTGAATTAGAACAGGCAGTTAATTTATTTAATGGAAGTTGGAGATGCCAAAACTTATTCTTAATTGTCATTATTATAGACGTCAGAAAAGACGCTTAGAAAATTTGATTTATTACATTGCTGCGCGAGACGGTGCAGAGCTAGTAAAAAGTACAAAAGGATATCTCCCAGCATCGGGCAAACAGAAAATGGTAATATCCGAAATCATAAGGGAAATACTAGAATCAGGGGATCTATATGACTACAACGATTACAAGAAACATCCGACTACTGCCACAAGTAGTATTCTTTTGAGGAGAGGTGAACATGGAAGGCGAAATCAAAGAACGGATTCCGGTCTGGCTATATCCGAGTACGCTTGCAGCATTAGATGAATGGAAGGAAAAAGATAACTGCAAAAGTCGAAGCGAATTTCTGGAGAAAGCCATTCTCTTCTACAGACTATCTTCCGCTAACGATTACTTCCGCATTAACTGGTATGATAGATTCTTCTGAAAATCGGATCCTTTCATCTGCCAGTTCTCAATGACCGCACTATACTACTTCCAGCTGTCCTTCATCGCCTCCAGATTCATAAATGCGATCTCCTCGCTCTCGGCTCCGTATACCCGCTTCAGATCCTTCATAAAAGCCTTGGAATCCTTATAGGCTATATATTTCATGGTGTTCCGTATTTGATGGATAATACACAGCTGAATCATTGTTTCGGGAAATATGGTTTTGCTCGCATCCGGAAATCCCTGCAGGCCATCGATACAGGCAATCAGGATATCTTTTACTCCACAATTCTTCAGTTCATTACATACCTTCAACCAAAACTTGGCGCCTTCATTTTCACCAATCCAGATCCCCAGTATGTCTTTTCGGCCTTCCGCATTGATTCCCAGTGCGACATAGGCTGCCTTTGTGACGATCCGCCCTTCTTCACGGACTTTTATAGTGAACAGCATCCAGGAATACGACCGGATAAAAACCATCCAGGGTCCGGCTGTACCACTCCCTTGCTTCTTCCATGATTTTATCAGTTATATTAGAAACGGAAGCCGGAGACAATTCGATTCCATAAAGCGTCTGGACATGAGAAACAATATCACGCACCGTCATCCCTTTCGCATACATCGAAATGATTTGTGCTTCCAACCCTTCCTCGAGACAGCCCTCTTTTTAATGACTTCCGGTTCGAATTCTCCTTCCCGGACTCTTGGAACATCAATGTTAATGCTGCCGTAAGAAGTCTTTACTTTTTTGGGTGATGCTCCATTCCGTTTCGGGGTATTTCCCTTACTTTTTTCATCTGTGATATAATCTGCGATTTCATTTTGAAGGATCTGCTCAATCGCATCTTTTACCATTCGTTGGACAAGTCCATTTGGACCAGTGATATCCTCCATGGTACTGCACTTAGAAAGTTCCTCCTGATAATTAAATCCTGATGTCATATCCCTTTACCTCACAAAATTTATTTACCAATTTATTCCATCTACGTGCAGTATTGTCAATAATGATGATACCTATTCAAAAGGGGGGTGTGTCGAATAATCTGCAAGTGATACACAGTTTATTTGACACACCCCCACAGACCGCCGCTTCGGACAGATTAGAGAGGTGAGCCTATGGAATATTTTTCTGCAATCTATGCCGAGGAACTGCCGCACCGTGCCAGGACGGTTTATATGTACCTGAAAGACCTCTGCAATCGCCCAGGTTTACGGCCTTGATAGAGTGAAGCGATACCGTTATAACGACTATATCAGGAATGTTTTAATTACAAATGCAAAACAATCAGGGCTTGAAACTTATTATCATCAGACTTAAATGTGGCCTTGCCGTTATACTTTTTCGCAATAGCCTGTACAGAGGCTGTGCCTATCCCAATGCGCGATTGCTTGCTTGAAAAAAATCCAGCCCCGCTTCGCCGCAGGGAACCATTAAAACTGTTTTCAACCGTAATTGCGAACACTCCCACCGATGTTCCGGCGCTCACCATCACATATTTTTTATGATCCGTTTGCCGTTTGCAGGCTTCCAATGCGTTTTCCAGACAATTTCCGAAGATGACACACAAATCCACATCACTTATCGGCATCCCCTCAGCCACTTGAACCGCTGCGCTGAATTCTATTCCGGCAGATTCCGCATTCGTCTTATAATGGCGCAGGATTGCATCGACTGCCGCATTTTCACAGAAAACTCCTGCATAGTTTGCAGGAAGCCTGCCTTCTAACTGGTCAAAATACTGCTTTAGAGAATCCATATCGTCCCTTTCGGCAAATTCATGCAGGACGGAGATATGCTGCCGCAGATCATGGCGAAAGGTACGCTCACCTGCAATTGCTTCTATCATGGTTTGGTGCTGTTCCTTCTGCATGGCGAGATTTTGCCCTGTCAGCCGTATTGTTTCCTCCAGGCGCAGACTTGCAGCCGTGCGGATGTAGATTTCCTGCAGGAGGATCGCACCAATCAGCAGCACCATGCACAGGCTGGAAATTTCCAGAAACCACCCTGAATAAATCGGCTCGTACAGGGGCAGAAACCGATCCATTATCAGTGTGCAGTCAAAAATTACAATACCGCACAAAAGAAATTTTGCATGGTGAGCGGTTTCATCTGACCGCCGCAGAAGCATCCAGATCGTGCTTCCTGTCAGCAAGGCGGCGCTTATAGATTTGTACAGCGAAATCAGCCTGGAATATGAGAGAAGCATGGTGAGGCTGGCCTGTGGTAAAAATAAATGATAAAAAATACAGACCACACAGACCAGCCCTCCGAATGCAATGCCAAACGTATTCACAGGTGTTTCAAGCGTAAAGAGTCTTCTTTGCAAAATAAATATCATAAGAATCATGGCGCAGAAGGACAAATTCTCCACAAAATATAACCCGCCAAAGGCTGGGAACAGAGTCTTGGCCACGGGATAGCAGGTGAATCCCAAAAACGTGAGACAATACAGGGCATATAGGCCTGTCAGGGAATTTTGAGGGTTTGCAATTCCTATAAGCAGAGAAATTACACCAAACAGAGCCGTCATGGTAAGCAACGCTGTGCGCAGGTTAAGCCTCACTGTAGTCATATCATGAATGGAATCAGGTGTTCCCAGTGCGGGAGGATAGGTAAGCCCGCCATAGGCACCGGAAAAATCGGAAACTGCAAGGAGCAGTTCCACCTCACCTGCCGCTTCAAAAGGAACGATTTTTTCCGCAGTTTCAGCTTTGTAATGTTCGGGAGAGATTTCACCCAGAGCCAGACGTTCCACCCCATTTACATACAGCCGGCATGAGGAACGCAGTTCAGGCAGGTAAAGGGAATAGGTCTGCGTCTGCTTTGGCAGCTTTATGGTTAAGCGGTAACTTGCACTGCCATGAGGGTTTCCGGTTACGCTTTCAAAGCCGCCCTGCTGCCCGGCGAATAGATAACGGTCAGGAGCAGGCATATTGGAACGAAAATCAGCAGGCGTAAGCAGGAGGCCTCCATAAAATTCCCAGCCATCCACCAGCCATATGACTCCCTGTCCATTAAGAGTCTCTGCTTCCACTTCCATGCTGCCATATGCCGAAGCCGGTCCAGGTGCAGTGTATTTGTTGTCATATTGATACAGCAAAAGACAGATTGATGAGGTAATACCGGAAATCACTAATAGAAGCAGGATAAAAGCGAATCGAAAGTGGTTGCTTCTTTGCATCACTTTTTCCCCTCGCATCATCGTTCACCTCGTTTTTTTCGGAAGGTGACAAAGGCCGTTATTCCGCCTGCTCCACAGAGGACAAGGACAGAGAGGACGGTATCCGCTTGACGGGAAGAAGCGGACTTGTCCGGCGTGGTAAAACCGCTTTCCCGCTCTTGCGCTTCCAGATTGGGAACAGCATCAAAGGAATTCAATTCGGCAGGCGTTTCCAGGGAATTTAAAACAGCCTCTGTTTCATCGTGGGCAGGCATCTGCACGACAGGTATATCTGAAAAAGTTTGGGTATTCTGACTATCGGGTTGTGCATGATCTTGCTGCGATAAACGGATGGGTGAAAAATCTATCGTCCACTTTTCTGAGGACACAGGAAAAGTGGACGGAGAGACGCTGCTTTCACCATGATTGTTTGGCTGCTCCTGTTGATGATCTGTCTGTTGGCTCTCATTGACAGCGGAATTGGCGCCGGTGTCTGTAGTTGTGTCGTTGTTCCCATCTCTATCGTCATGTTCTCCACTGCTGTTGTCCGGCTGCCCGCCCTGTCCAGCCTCAGATGGAGGAGTGCTGCCGGAAGAACCGCTGTCGTCGCCGATGGCCGAGTCATCGTCCGTATTCCCGTTGTCGTGATTCCCGCCATCGCCGCCCGGCAGTTCCTCCCGGTCGCCGCCATCCCGGTCGCCGCCCGCTCCGACGGGTATTTTACCGTCTTTTCCCGGTGAAAGGGTAACAACATTCGACCAGCCAGCTGCATTTTTGAGTGCGAGAAAAATGGTTTGGTCAAGGCCGGAGGTATCCAATATAAATAATGATGTATCATTAGAGTTTACACATAGGGTAACGCCATCCGAATCACTGATGTCCACCCACGTACTGCCGCCGTCCTTGGAAGACCAAAGTCTTGTACCCGGCTCTAAACCATCGTTGTACCATGAGAAAAAGGTGATTATACTGTCCTCCTGCCAATATTCTGTGATGACGGGTTTAGCCGGGTCGCGAATCCATATTCGGAATGTAAGTTCCTTTTCGCCCTCTAAACCGAAGCCCTGGAAACACGGATGCAGAGATACCGGGATATCCACGGCTCCAAGAACGCTGGTATCCAGATGCTCCAGCAGATTTTCGTCATATTGTAAATATAAATCGATATATTTCCCGTTGCTCAGAAGATACTGCTGTTCGTCGTGAACCATTGCATCGTAAACGATCGAGTCAGAATCAGTGTACTGCATAAGCTGTGGTTCCAATCCTGTCCGGCTTTCGATGGTACTCTGAATCACTGTGACACCATCAGACTCACCCGACAGAATACAGCTGTCTAAAATAACCCCATTCCCCGTGGCGACTACAGCGCCCTCACCCTGTGCGGACAGCTTGCAGGCGAACAAATCCGCGCCATTCACAGCGGCCACGGCGCAGGCGTTCCTGCCCTCCGCCTCGATGTCCAGAAGGTATGTCTGGGCGGAGGAGCATAATTCCAGCCCCACCGCGCCGTCCCCATAGGAGCGGATGCGTCCTCTGGTTTGATACTCGGTGGTGGGGGTGCGCCTTTCGTAGTCGGCCGTGACCCTGACAGCCGTCCCCCCATTGCCCTCCCGCCCGACAGCGGTCACCTCCATACCACTCAGCGCGCAATTCCAGTCGATGATGTGATACCATTCGGGATACAACACGGTTCTTTTAATTTCCAGTACTGGCATATCAATGCCCTCGCCTGTCAGTTCAAGCGTTAATGTGTCATTTCCTAATGTTTCAATGCAACCGCCGTCGTAAATCAGACCGAAAGTGCCCGTGTTTATACAGACTGATTCCCCATAGAAGTAAATGCTGTGTTCCAGTGTAATCGTTGCGCCAAAGGAAATCGTCCCGCCTGTTCCATCATAATTTTCCAGCAGGTCCCTCAGTTCATCAGCGGTGTAAACGGTTTGCATCTCCGGTGTAAGCGGCGCTGTCGAATTAGAATCCGTGGCGATTTCAGGTGGGAGAGTTTGATGATTCGAATCAAAATTGTCGTCTGCATCCGAAGGGGTTGCAGGTTTAGCCGTTTCGGATGTTGCATTGGAATCCGTGGCAGTTCCCGGCAGTGTATCACCGGAAGCCGCTTCCAATATGCTGTCTTTACCCGATAAATTTATCCCGGAGAGGAAAAAAGGAGCGTTCTGCTGTGATGGAAATGCCTCCCCGCTGCCTTTAACGGCGGCAAAAGCGGGTGTTCCACAGAGCAGAAGCCCCAAAACTAATGTTACGGAAAGGATTCTCCGCATACTCATCGCACCTCCTTCGGCGTAGCCGGTATCGTTTGTGTATCCCGTATCTGTTTTAACGCAAATTCTTCATAGGCGCAAATGACCTGTTTTTTCATGTACTTGGAAATGGGAACAGGTATTCCCGTATCCATCAGAAAAAAATCGCTCTTGAGTGCCCTGATCCAGTTCATGTTCACCATATAGCTTCGATGACAGCGCAGGAATTCGGCGTCAGCCTCAGTTTTAGTGAGTTCCATAAGCAGATTCTTCAGCGAAATTCTGGAGGATACCGTTTCCCTCTTAAGATGTACCACACTGATGTTGTTAAAGACCTCAATGTATACGATTTCGGCAACGCGTATCTTCTGCACCGCTTTTTCCGTAGGCAGCAGAATAAATTTGGACTGTCTTTCATGAAGGCGCAGGCAACGGTCAAGCGCCTCTGCAAGATTTTCATAGGCTAAAGGCTTTGTCAGATAATGGGCGGCGTTCACCTTAAAGGCTTCTACGGCGTGGTCTGTACTGCGGGTGAAAAAAACAATAGGGCATTCCTTGTCAGCCTTGCGGAAGTTCTGTGCCAGCCGCATTCCATCATCCTGTTCCAGATAGATATCCATAAAAATCAAATCATAGCTTCCCGGTAAGCAATTTTTAGAAAATGTAAATCCATTCGGATAGATATCTACATCATAAGTCGGCAGACCACTTTCCTGACAGTAACGGGAAAGCTGTTCGCATAATAAATCAGCATCTTTTTGGCAGTCTTCACATACGGCGATTTTAATCTTCATCTTCATCAGTACCTTCTTTTTTTGTTCGTATTTATTTTACTAGTTGGCAGCGGAAGTTGTCAACTTACTTCGACGGCATATGCGCTTTTTCACCTGTCTAATTACAACGCCGGCAGCACTATTCGCAACAAAACGTGTTTTGTGGGTGTTTATTATGCTATAAAGAAATATATCATAATAAAAACAGGCGGATAGATGTTACAGGTATCAAAAATAAGGAGAAACAGGGATGAAAATAATAGTGGTAGATAACGAACCTGATCGGCTGGAAGAACTGGTAAAATGTCTGCGTGCGGCGTTTCCTAATGCAGAAATTACAGACTTTACCTCTCCAAGCCTGGCTGTGCAGTACAGCTTTGAAAACCCGGTGGATTTGGTCTTCGCCGAATATTATACCCGCCGTTTCAACGGAATTCAGGTGGCCGAGGGAATCCATCACTTTCGCCCGGAAACCATGATTTATCTTGTTACCGATGATAATACAGGGCTTGCCAAGAAAAAAAACAAGGAGATTATAGGCTGTCTTGTCCGGCCATTTGTTATCACTGATATTCAGAAAAGAATCGAAAGGGATTCTAAAACATGGGAACGCAAGTTACGCATAAAGAACAATGTCATTTCATCTCATTCCAGACCCAGGAGGAATAAGTTATGAAATCAATACAGACAAAATTTATCACATTAGTTTTAAGCTGTGTCTTTGTCTGTTCTGCCGTGATTGGCGGAGCCGGCATCATCAGCGCAAAACGGGTGGTAGATGAGGATTCTGCCCAAATGATGAACTACCGGTGCAGTGAACTGGCTTGCGAAGTGGACGCCATGCTCTCCCGGATTGAGCAGTCAGTCAAAACCCTTGCCGTCTATACAGATGAAAATTTAGAGAGTGTAGAACTTTTAAAAAGTGACGACACACGAAAGGCATTTACGGAGCAAATAGAGGCAGTCGCTGTCAATGCGGCAAACAACACAGAAGGAGCGGTGGCAGTATACGTCCGTTATAATCCTGATTTTACTCCGCCGACTTCAGGCGTATTCTGGAGTAAAACCAATTTAAATGGAACCTTTCAGAAGCAGGTTCCCACCGACTTTTCCAGATACAACCCTACTGATACCGAACACGTGGGCTGGTACTATATTCCTGTAAGAAATGGCAGAGCGATCTGGATGAGCCCTTATACAAATGAAAACATTGATATCCAGATGATTTCCTATGTAATTCCAATCTATAAGAATAACGAAACCGTGGGCGTTGTAGGCATGGATATTGATTTTAGTGTTATTGAAGAAATGATAAACCGTGTGCGGATTTATGAGAGTGGAAGCGCCTTTTTAACGGATGAAAAGGGAACCGTCATGTGCCATAAGGTCTATCCGTTTGGAATCTCCATGGGAAATGTGGATGAGAGCCTGATTCCGCTGGTAGCGGAACTGGAAAACGGTACGAGCGGGAGCAGTCTTTTTTCTTATACGAATGAGAATGTGAAAAGACAGATGGCGTTTCGTACGCTTCGTAATGGAATGCGGCTGGCCGTGACGGCTCCGCTTTCGGAAATTGACAAAAACAAAAATCTGCTTTTGTTACAGATTGTGGCAGCGTTCCTGGTGATTGCCCCGGTTTCCGTATGGGTGACAGTACTGATCACCAGACGGATGGTACGGCCGCTCAAGGAACTAAATGAGGCGGCGAAACAGATTGCCAAAGGGGACTTAAGCATTTCCCTGACGCAGCAGACAAAGGATGAAGTAGGTATGTTGTCAGACAGCTTTCAGCAGACCGTCGATCATCTGCAAAAGTATATTAATTACATAAACAGCCTGGCCTACCGGGATGCGCTGACGGGCGTAAAGAACAAGACGGCCTACCAGGATGCGGAACGGCGTCTGGAGGAACAGATGCGGAATGGACGGCCGGAATTTGCGGTCGTGGTATTGGATATTAACGATTTGAAGCGTATCAACGACAATTACGGACATGATTTTGGGGATATGTTTATTGTGGATGCGTGCCGTCTGATTTGTAAGTGCTTCCCGCACAGCCCGGTTTACCGGATTGGCGGAGATGAATTTGTAGTCATCATGGAAGGAGCAGATTATGCGAATTATGAGCATCTGCTGGAGAATTTCCACTTTGCGATTGAGGAATATAATCGGAGTGACCAGAAGGATAAGCACTTATCCATCGCAAGGGGAATCGCTGTTTATAACAGTGTAACGGATCTGGTCTTTTCCAATGTATTTAAACGGGCCGACGATGCCATGTATCAGAATAAGGCGGATATGAAACGGAAACATGTTGCAGCAGAAGCGGAAGAAAATGCTGAACGTCCATCGAAAGGATGAGATTTTTAAAATAAGAGAGCAGTTAAAACATGAGAAGGAAAGAGAAATGAGGATGCAGAAAAAAAAGGAATTGATTCGTATTCCGCGAAGCCACCATGATAGTTACAATGACTGGAATACAGGTCTGGTAAAGAAAGCACGTCTTGGAACGGATGTTAGAGACGATTCACGGTAGGATGGTTCTGTGTTTCGGAAGTCATGACATTTTATGCTGTGTCTTTCCGGAACCTCCAAATAAAAGAATCATAAAAAAGCAAAGGAGAATGAGTATGCAAAGAAGAAAACGATGGAGCTCCAGAATTGCAACGATTGCATTATCTGCGGCGATGGTTTTCACCATGACTCCCTCTGTGGGCGTTATGGCAGCAACAACAGACGGCGCGAAGAGTGTTTCCGAGGGACTATGTGAACATCACCCGGAACATACGGCTGACTGTGGTTATGTGGCGGGGACGGAAGGAACCCCCTGTACCCACGTACATACCGATGACTGTTATGATGTAGTGGAAGACTGTGTCCATGCCCATAAGGCGGAATGTTATCCGGAGGGCGATGACATGGAGGAGGCATCTCCGTCCAATGCAAAGGAACCGACGGAGTGTTCCCATGTATGCAACGAGGAAACAGGCTGCATCAAAGAGAAACTGAATTGTCAGCATAAGCATGACGAAGACTGCGGCTATGTGGCGGCAGAACCGGGCGAGCCCTGTGGTTATGTCTGCGACATCTGCAATGCTGAAAATTCCAACGAATTAAAACCACCGGTCACAGAACCGGAAGAATTACAGTATCCTGAGTGTACCAGTAAAGAGGAAAGCAACCGCCTACTGGACAGGCTCCTTGCGGTGGAAAAGATTGTCACTGATCCGGAGGCAGACAAGGACAGCGAGGAATATCAGGAAGCTCTGGAAAAAGACGACGCGCTGTGGGAGCATGTGGACGGCTGCGAAATCTGCCAGGGTCAGATTGCTGAGGACGGCGCATATTATAAAAAGTTTTATGGCACAGCTACTGCGGCGATGCTATCGGGTTCAGGTTGGATTTTTGATACGAGCACAGGCACACTGACCATTTCCACCAACGACGGAACCCTCATGTGGTATGGTGGTACTTTTACTGATGGAGATGCGGTTAAAAACATCGTTTTGACATCAGGTGTAACTTTAATTTATCGTAAAGCCTTTATCGCATGTACGCAGTTAGTTAGTATTACGATACCAGACAGTGTAACGATGATAGGCGATGAAGCTTTTAGCGGCTGTCAACAGTTAGATAATGTTACAATACCAAACAGTGTAGCATCAATAGGCGACCGTGCTTTTATACAGACCGGGCTAACAAGCATTGAGATACCGGAGAGCGTAAATTCCATTGGCATGAATGCATTTACCGGCAGCTCATTAAAATCGATTGAATTTAAGAGTAACACACCACCATCATCATTAAATAGTAGGTGTTTTGCTGGCGTCCCCATAGCCGGGAACGTAACTGTTCCTGAAGGAACGGAAGAAGCCTATGAAACAGCCCTTACTGCTGCTGGACTGCACTTTGGAGTAGATGAATGGACTATTAATGCTACTGATCCTGTGGCGCAGTATAAAAAGAGCGGTGACCGCGACTGGACGGAAGTGGGATCTCTGGCTGCCGCCATCACAGCGATTGGCACCGGCACTGGCGAGATTCAACTGGTGAAAGATATCAATTCCACCGCCACTTTCAACACAGGCGGCACAATCACCCTGGATCTTAACGGTAAGACCATCACCGACAGCAATAAGGCAGTGTCGGTAACTGATAACACCAGCCTGACCTTAAAGGACAGCGCCGGCGGCGGTGTACTGAGCGTCGACAATAATCTTAACGGCAGCAGCCTGGAGATTGGAAATGCAGCCGTGACCATAGATGGAGCTATTTCGTTCAATAGAGGAGTAATCATAGTAAATAACGGCACGCTGGACGGCAGCAATATCGAGTTTACCGTTAATAGTTCGGGGATGAGGCCATTTCAGATCGAGAATAGTACAGTGAAGAACTTAAAGGCCAGGGTTTCCGGCGGTCTGCACGGTATGTCCATTAGCGGCAGCAGCAATGTCACGATTACCGGCGGCGAGTATTACGGCAGTAAAGCCGGACTTATTATTACGGGCAGCGACAGCACGGTGAAGCTGACCGGCGGTGTATTTAAGGTTGGCCAATCAGACAGTGTTGGTGCGGCAATCAGATGTGATGACATGTCCCTGGGTGATTTGTTGGAAGAGGGCTGTAATTATTATATGGGCGGCGATGTGGTCGATTTAAGTACACTTACAGATGACCATAAATTGGGCGACCATGAGAATCCGGTTACGGTCAAAAGCCTCACCCACACAATCACCTTTAACGCAAACGGCGGCAGCGTAAGCCCTGCCAGCGCAGTTACAGGCGCAGACGGCAAGCTCACCAGCCTGCCTACCCCAACTCACAGCAGCATGAACTTTAATGGCTGGTTCACGGCAGCCACAGGCGGCACGGCAGTAACTACCGACACAGTATATACTGCAGATACCACGATTTACGCCCATTGGACCTATAACGGAAGCGGTTCTTCCGGCAGCGGTTCTTCCGGCGGTGGATCTTCCAGCTCGTCATCAACCACGACTTATCCGGAATGCCTGCCAAATAATTACAAAGGCGCAACCAAAATTCTCCACAATGTCAGAGTACCGGATTATGTGGTAGAAGGAAACTGGAAAACGGTTGGCGATGGCAGATGGAGACTTGGCAGCCCGGACGGAACCGATTATGCCGGAACCTGGGTACCAGCATACAATCCATATGCGAATAACGGACAGCGGGTATTTGACTGGTTCTTATTCGACGCGGAAGGTTACCTGGTAACAGGCTGGTATACGGATGAACAGGGCAATACGTTCTATTTAAATTCGTCAGTCGATAATACCCAGGGAGCCATGTTCTTTGGCTGGAACATCATTAACGGAAAATACTACTATTTCAATGAGGAACCGGACGGTTCCAGAGGAAAATTATACCGGAACACCACAACACCGGATGGCTACTATGTCGATGAAAACGGTGTGTGGGATGGAATACAGAAATAACCGGTACAACAGCATAGACAGTTTTAACACAGCACAAATGTAACAATCACCATGAGGGCAGCCGGTAATGATGTTCTGCCCTCGTGGTACTACAAAAAAGGAACTGCACCAAATAAGGAGATGCGGATCATATCTGAAAAATTATTGAAGCGTTTAACTGAATTAACGAAATTATCCTATATCTCCGACCTGCATGGCGGGGCGAGCGGACGAATTATTTCAAAGGCACTTCATGAAATAAAACCGGAAGAATACTCTATAGAAGAATGGGAATATGCCATAGGTTATATATTAGGACAAACACAGCATTTCGAATCAAGAGAAGCTGCGCTGCAATATCTTTATGAACAACTGAATAAGATAGACAAATAACGCGGGGACACGGCGGGGATGGGCATGGAAAGCCAATTCCTGCCGTTACCGGTTTAAAATAGAATAACTGCAATAATCCTTCCAGAGAAATGGTTGAAGAAAAAATATGACATTCAGGATACAAAATGAGAATACCAGATACCTGTTTATATGGCCAGAAACGGCAGTAATTACGATACGGAAATGCCCAGGGTATTCCAAAAACTGATCATAGAGGAGTATTATGATGAGGGAATACGCACCATGGCCCGTACCCATGTGATTCGGGAACTTCAGAAAAAGGAATTTTACACCTGTTCTTTTCCGGCCAGAGAGTTATCGCAGACCAAAGCAGGACGCAAACAGTGGAAATTTTCATATCTGGACGGCTCCCAGTCACAGATTTTAATTGCCCGCACCGACATTACAGATGTATATACCGCAGAGTATGATCCGTTAACCGGATTATATAACCGACAGGCATTCTACCGCCATGTGCGCGTAATCCTGGATGCCAGCCAGGAAAGGCGCTTTGTCATGCCGCGCTGTGATATTGACCGTTTTAAGGCGTATAACGACATGTACGGAGCACAGGCAGGAGACCGGCTGCTGCCAGTTTTGGCAGGGAAATAAGGCGCCATATATGGCCGGAAACTGCGGTATTTGGATATATCATGCAGATCATTTTTGTGCCCTGCTGCCATTGGAGGAGTTTTCTTCTCCAAAATGGAGAGACTGTCATGCACGTTGGCTGAAGAGTATCGTTCCTGGTTACCAGCTGACCTCCAGCGTGGGGATTTATGAAATAACCGACCCGGAAATCGAAGTCAGCCTGATGTGCGACCGGGCTCTCTTAGCCTTACTGACAGTGAAGGAGAGTTATGTGAGCAAGGTTGCCTGGTATGACGATAACCTGCGGAAAAAGCTGGTGGAAGAACAGAAGCTGACAGAAGATATGGAGCGGGCTTTGATGGAACAGCAGTTTATTCTGTATTTCCAGCCACAGATCAACTATGCAAACGGCTCAGTGGTAGGGATAGAGGCACTGGTTCTCTGGCAGCATCCGGTATGGGGGCTGATTTCTCCGGATGAATTTATTCCCCTTTTTGAAAAGAATGGTTTTATCCAAAAACTTGATGTTTATGTATGGGAGCAGAGCTGCCGATATTTATGTAAATGGAGGAGCAGAGATGGAGAAAGCCTGTCACCGCCCATTTCGGTCAATATCTCCCGGTGTGACATCTGTAACCCGGATTTATGTAATACCTTGTGTGCGTTGATGGAACAATACAGTCTGTCCCAATCCCAGCTCAGGCTGGAAATCACGGAATCTCGGTCTTCTTATGGTGCAGCTGGCCAAACTGGCGGGTGCAGCCAGAGTGGCGCTTCTGGAACCGGTGGAAGAAAAGCGCCGGGTCGGACGCAGGATGGGGGCAGATGACTGCATCGATCCTCTTACAGAAGACGTGAAGGCTGAACTGGAAGACGCAGGAATGAACTGGATTCAGACGGTCATTGAATGCGTGGGACGTCCGTCCACCATTGAGCAGGCGATAGAGATTGCCGGGAAACAGGCGGTTGTCATGATGTTTGGGCTTATAAAGCCGGACGAAACCGTTGCGGTAAAGCCATTTACCGTGTTCCAGAAAGAACTGGTTTTAAAGGCATCCTATATTAATCCATACACCCAGAAGCGGGCGCTGGATCTGATTGATTCGGGCCGGATTGATGTCAGCAGCATGGTTTATGAAGTGTGCGGTCTGGAAAAGCTGGGGAAGATACTGGCAGATCCAAAACTGAGATCGCTGGGGAAATATATTATAGCGCCGGAACTTTAAACAGGATAAGCAACATTTTTGGATTTTGAGTAAGGCTGGTGACTGGAAACTAAGTTAGGAGAGAGGCTGTAACACATAATAGGTGTCTCAGCCTCTTTTCCAATTAGTGAGTTTCTAAAGCAGTACAGCCATATTAAACCGTACCACCGCGATACAGGTCTACAGGCAGGGTAGTTACCGGAGGTACACGCTCTTCTCTGATCAGAGAGAGCAGCAGACGGACGGATTTTTCAGCCAGAAATTCAATTGGCTGCTGAATCGTCGTGAGGGCAGGAAATATGGTGTGGATCGCTTCCGTGCCGTCAAAACCTATGATTTTTAATCGTTCTGGGACTGTTATCTGGTGTTGTACAGCATAGTTGTAAACAATCGAAGCCAGTATGTCATCACCTGCAAAAACACCATCAATATCAGTACAGGAATCCATAATTTCTGTAATACGCGCAATCTTTTCCTCATTGGACACGGTGAAGGGGATGCTCTCAATATGATATGGAAGGCCATGCTCAGCCATACAGTCCTTATGTGCGGTGTAACGGCTGTTGGCAGGGGCATTCAATTTAAAATCACCGGACAGACACAGTATTTTGCGGCAGCCTGCATGGATCAGAGTCTGAGTGGCAATCCGGCCGCCCTGGTAGTTGTCACATTGTATCACCGGGATGGAGTCATTAAGCACGCGCTCTACGGATACTGCCTTTAATGGCAGTTTGTCATACTCTGCAATATTAAGATTGTGGCTTCCTACGATAATCCCATCCACACGATTTTCTTGGAGCATTCGGAGATACTCTTTCTCATTCTCATTTTCATTAATGCTGTTGCAGATGAAAAGCTTATATCCTTCCTTAGATAGTTGTTTTTCTATATAGAATGTGAGTTCACCAAAGAAGGGATTCGCAGTAGTAGGTATGATAAGACCGATTAAATTGCTGCTGCAGGTGAAGAAGGAACGGGCGAGTTCATTGGGAATAAAACCAAGCTCATTAATGCTGGACTGTACCTTCTCTCTGGTTGCGTCACTGATATATCCACGATTGTTCAGGACTCTTGAGACAGTGGTAATAGAAACTCCGGCATGCTTGGCAACATCGTTGATTGTAATTTTTGCCATCTTAATCTCCCTTTTATTTACTTTAGAATTCATTATAGCATATGGGAGAAAAAAAGTATGGGAATTTTTTTACAAAAAAAGGTATGGATTTTCAGAAGGTTTTCACAAACATGGTAACGGTTGACAGAAAATATATGAAAACGGTTGACATACAGAAGAAGTTGAATTATGATAAAGCTACAATACAGTTGGTTGCGCGCATCTGTTTGTTGGTTAGAATGTTATGAAGATGAGAAAAAGAGAGAATAAAACTGTAAGGGTTAATCAAGGAGGAACGAAACTATGAGGAAAATGAAACGGATTGCTGCATTGGGGCTTGCCGGGATTATGGCATTTGGATTAACCGCCTGCGGAGGAAAAAATGTGGATGATGCGGCTTCGGGAGCAGCGGAGAATTCCGGGACACAGGAGGCCACAGAGCCGGGGAATGCGGCCAAAGAGGGGGGAAGAACTCTTGTGATTTCCATGGAATCTGTCACGGCAGAAGCAGATGAACTTCGGAAGGATTACTTTGATAAACAGCTTAAAGCAGCTTTTCCAAACGATAATATTACGATTGACGTGGCATCAGATGCACAGAGTCTGCAGGTACAGGTGGCAGGTGGCAGCGGTCCCGACTTATTCCACTTAAATGGGCCGACAGATGCGGTTGAATACGCAAAAGCAGAGCGTATTATTGATTTATCAGCTTATGCGGATCAATATAACTGGAAAGATTTGTTCTACGACTGGGCGTATGGTACGAGCTATTATGACGGAAAGCTTTACTCACTTCCCAATTCATTTGAAGGGATGGTGATCTATTATAACACAGATGTATTTGAGGCAAACGGCTGGGAGAAACCGGAGACCCTTGATGAACTGCTGATGCTCTGTGATGATGCGCAGGCGAAAGGGATCATTCCATTTTCCTTTGGCAATTCCGATTATCAGGGGGCTGTGGACTGGCTGTATTCAACATTCTTAAGTTGTTACGCCGGACCGGACGCCATGAAGGAAGCGCTGGAAGGCAGCCGTTCATGGACTGATCCACAGATCAAAGGAGGTATTGAAACCATGGTGGACTGGTGGCAGAAGGGCTATATCGGAGATAAAAAAAGCCAGGCACTTACAGGTGACGATATGGTTTCCTTATTTGCCAATGGAAAGGCGGCCATGATGATAGATGGAACCTGGGCCAGTAATTCGCTGATTACTACGTATCCTGAGTGCAAATGGGATGTAGAAGTTATGCCGGAAATTCATGACGGATCAGGAAGAATTCTTCCTCTGGCAACAGGAGGATGCTTTGCAGTTAATAAGTCCTGCAAGGATCCTGATTTTGCAGCGGAGGTACTTAACTGGATCTATACAGGCAATCTGGAAACTCATATTAGAGGTGTCGTGGAAGCCGGTTTCCAGCCATTCCCAATTAAGACGATTGATCCGGAAAGCTTTAACGGCATGAATGAAAAGATGCTTGATATGTACCAGGCCCTGTTTGATGGAATGGATTCCGGAAAGGTTGGATACTGTTCATGGACATTCTTCCCCAGTACAGCCCGTAACTACATGAATGAAAATACAGACGCGCTTTTCCTTGGACAGCTGGGCGTGGATGATTATTTAAACAGGGTAGAAGAACTTGTAAAAGCTGCAGTGGCAGACGGTTCGGCACCACAGCTGCCATAAGACGCAGTGCGGGACAACATGGCGGGGAAGTTTCCCTGCCATGTTATTCTGTGGCGGAAAGGAGAAATGAAATGGAAAAAGATACAGCAGCGGTAAGACGAAAGAAGAAAAACGTTGTACCATACCTGTTTGTTCTGGGAGCGTTTATGGTACATCTCTGTCTGGTAACGATCCCTGCGTTAAGTACCCTGGTCATGTCTTTCTTTGACTGGAACGGACTTGGAGATCCAAAGTTTGTCGCCTTTCATAATTTTAAGGAAATATTTACACAGGATCCGGTTGTTATAACAGCCGTGGTCAATAATCTTAAATGGACCGCGATTTTCTTGACGGTTCCCATTGTACTGGGTTTTACTGTGGCAGTTATGGTGAGCAGGGTTAAGCGGTTTCAGATGGCTTTGAGGACTGTTTATTTTATACCGTATGTCCTGTCGGCAGCCGTAATCGGAAAAGTGTTTACTGCGTACTATAATCCATTTTACGGGATCAACCAGTTCTTCGGCCAGATAGGACTCACTGGGCTGGCAGAGACATTATGGCTTGGAAATCCGAAAATAGCGCTCTATTCTGTGGCATTTGTCGATTTATGGCACTGGTGGGGGTTCGTTATGATTATGTTCCTTGGGGCACTGCAGCAGGTGGACCCCTCTCTTTACGAGTCAGCAAGGGTGGATGGGGTCAATGTATTCCAGGAAATATGGTATATTACGGTACCGGCTATTAAACGGACGATTGCATTCGTCTTAATTATGACAGTGATGTGGTCTTTCCTGACCTTTGATTACGTGTATGTTATGACTAATGGAGGTCCGGCCAACAGTACGGAAATCCTGGCAACCTGGATCTATAAGAATGCGTTTACCAAATACAGAGCCGGTTATGCAAGCGCACTCTGCGTGATTCAGTGCGCAATCTGTTTTGTGTTCTATCTGCTGCAAAGCAAAGCTTCAAAGATGGGAGGTCTGGACGAGTCATGAAAAAGAAAGTCACATCTTTTATTAAATGGTTCTTTTTAATCTGTCTTGTCATCATCCAGGCGATTCCAATCCTGCAGGTTTATCTGAACTCCTTCCGAACGGACGGAGATGTCAAACAAAAACCATTTGGACTGCCGGCAAAGTGGATATTTACCAATTGGGCCGAGACCTGGAAAGTCGGCGGATATACAACCGCGTTTTTAAACAGCCTGTTTATTGCGGCGGTGGTAATTGCAGTCGTACTGTTTTTGATCAGCATGTGCGCATATGCGCTCAGCAAGATGAAATTTAAGGGAAAAGGTTTTCTGACAGGATACTTTTTTGTTGCTATTTCCCTTCCGGGTTTTCTCTACATCGTACCCGACTATTTTATGTTTAATAAAATTGGACTTGTAAACAGCCGGATAAGTCTGATTTTGATCTATATTGCCATGCAGATTCCGTTTAATATGCTTCTTTTAAGAACGTATCTCGCAGATATACCGGGGGAATTGGAGGAAGCTGCCAGAGTGGATGGCTGCAGTGATGCATCGGTCTTTTTCCGTATTATACTTCCGATTGCAAAGCCGATGTTATTTACCATAACCATACTTATATTCGTAAATGTCTGGAATGAATTCCTTTGGGCGAATACCTTTATTGCGACGGATGCACTGAAACCGCTGGCGACAAGATTTGTAAAGTTTGTGGGAGAGTACTCATCGAATATGGCCAGAATCTACACTGCCAGTGCGATTACAATTACACCGATTATTGTAGTCTATCTGTTGTTCAGCAGGAGGTTTATAGAAGGTATGACCAGCGGAAGCGTAAAGGGATAAGGAGGAGAAAATTGAGCAGGATGAGGAAGGAATACATAGAAAAAATATATGCCGGTTGGCTGGCCAAGATCATTGGAATCAGGCTGGGGGCTCCGGTGGAGGGCTGGTCCAGCAAGAAGATCAGAGATGTTTACGGCAGGCTGACGGGGTATGCCGTAAAATACAATCGTTTTGCAGCGGATGATGACAGTAACGGGCCTCTGTTTTTTATAAGGGCTCTGGAAGATTCAGGGAAAAAAGAGAAACTGTGTTCTGAGGATGTCGCAGAGGCACTGCTTAATTACGTGCCGTTCGAGCATGGATTTTTCTGGTGGGGAGGCTATGGATGCTCGACGGAGCACACGGCTTATCTAAACCTGCACGACGGCATTCCCGCTCCGCGAAGCGGAAGCATCCGGCAGAATGGGCGAGCTGTCGCCGAACAGATTGGAGGCCAGATATTTATCGATTCCTGGGGACTTGTCGCACCGGGAAATCCTGATCTGGCAGCAAAGCTGGCGAGAGAGGCGGCGGGAGTGACTCATGGAGGCGATGGCATCCATGGCGGAATATTTATCGCAGCATGTATCAGTGCAGCATTTGAGGAAAAAAATATCATTTCGATTATTGAAAAGGGGCTTTCTTATCTTCCGGAGGAAAGCGGATATTATAAGATAGTCAAAGAGGTGATGCGTTTTTATATGGAGCATCCGGGAACTCCGGAGAGCTGTCTGGAATATATTCAGGAACACTATGGATATGGCAAATATCCAGGAAACTGTCACATTATACCTAATACGGCAGTTATAATTCTGGCGTTGCTGTATGGAAACGGTGATTTTTCAGAAACGTTAAATATCTGTAATCGGTGCGGCTGGGATACAGACTGCAATGTGGGAAATGTTGCAGTAATTATGGGAGTACGAGGAGGTCTTTCCGTTATCAGCCAGGCACTTAGGGAGCCTATCAATGATTTTGTCGCCTGCTCCAGTGTTATAGGTTCTCTGAACAATCAGGATATTCCTTATGGGGCCTGCTATATGATAAAGCAGGCATGGAATCTGGCAGGGGAAGAACTGCCGGAACCATTTGGCACCATTATAGAAACACGGATTGACAGCTGCCATTTTGAATTTTCCGGTTCCACACACGCCTTTTTGCTAAGAAACGGAGAGGAGAAAGAAGGTAAAATTCAGGAAACAGTCATGGTCAATACCGACGAAGCCGCCCATACGGGGAAAAGGAGCCTGAAGCTGTCGGCAGGACCAGCAGAGCCAGGAGGCAGAATATTTGCTTTTAAAAAGACCTACTTAAGACCTGCGGATTTTCATGACAGCAGATATGATCCGGCTTTTTCACCGCTGGTTTATCCGGGACAGGAGATTCATGGAAGCGCATTCCTTCCGGGATACGGTGTGCCGTGCCGTGCGGCTTTGTATGTCAGAAACGCGGAGACGCAGGAGATTTACCCAAGTAGTGAGATGGAATTAAAGGCGGGAATGTGGCAGGAATTGGACTTTAAAATTCCGGCAATGCAGGGAGTACTGCTTGATGAAGCCGGATTCGTTTTTACCATAAATCCGGAACAATCAGAGGCTTCGGTATTAACTGTTATGGTGGATGATTTTTATGTTACAGGAGCTCCGGAATATACGATTGATTTCTCAAAAGAACGGGTTGAGTACTGGACTCCGGTCCATAAGGAAATCAGCCAGTTTACCCGGCTGAAAGGCCAGTTCTGTCTGGAAGAGGGCAGGGCATTGATCTCCTGCTCCGATTATGCGGAATGCTATACAGGACATCACGGCTGGAAGGACTATGAGGTGACGGCGGAACTGGAACCGGTAATCGGAGATGAGCATTATGTGGCGGTCCGGGTGGAAGGCGCCGTGAGAAGCTACCTTGCAGGTTTTCGCTCAGATCGTACGTTTGCCGTGATGAAGAAAACCAGACAGGGAATGATCGTACTGGGAGAGATTCCCTGCGAATGGGAGCACGGACAGACGTACCGGATTACAGTCAATGTTACTGGAAACAGGATTCAGGCGAAGCTTCAGAACACGGTTCTTACTGTTTTGGATCAGGACAGACCATATCTGGCAGGCTGCATCGGTTTGGCGGTCAGAGAGGGAAGCCGTTTCTACTGTCGTTCCATGGAGATAAAAAGCGCAGGAGATAAAGAAATATATGAAAATTCTTAATTTAGGCTCATTGAATATTGACAAGGTATATCAGGTTAATCATTTTGTAAAAGGTCAGGAGACAATATCGGCAGAGGAGTGTCATGTTTATCCAGGGGGTAAGGGGCTGAATCAGTCCGTCGCCATAGCAAGGGCTGGCGGCGAGGTTTTTCATGCCGGCGCAGTGGGGAGTGACGGCGGAGAACTGCTTTCCGTGCTGGAAAAAGAAAATGTCCACCTGGAACTGGTCCGGAGAACCGGAGGGGTGAGTGGAAGCGCAGTCATACAGGTGACCGGAGGAGAAAATGCAATCATTGTCTATGGCGGTGCCAATAAGGAAATCACCAGGGAAGATGTGGACCGCGCGTTGGAACCGTTTGGGAAAGGAGATTATCTCCTGCTTCAGAATGAAACCTCTCTCGTTTCCTATGCTATCCGGAAGGCCAGCGAAAAGGGGATGACTGTGGTGTTTAACGCGTCTCCGGTTACGGAAGACATGCAGGGATATCCGCTGGAAATGGTAGATATTTTTTTTGTAAATGAGATAGAGGCGAAGTATCTGGCAGAATGTGATGAGGGTGACTATCAAATAATTCTGGAACGTCTTCATCAGAAGTATCCAGCAGCCATACTTGTGATGACGGTCGGGGAAGAAGGGGTCTATTACCAGTCAGAAAGTGATTTCTTCCACTTGCCGGCAAATCAGGTATCTGTTGTAGATACTACGGCGGCCGGAGATACGTTTGGTGGCTATTATCTGGCGTGTATCAGTAAATCCATGACTGTGAAGGCAGCGCTGGAGACGGCTACGGCCGCAGCTGGACTGGCGGTAGGGCGAAACGGTGCTTCTGTCAGTATCCCGTACTGGGAAGATGTTGAAAGCATGATGAAAAGGGAAGAATGATGTAAGGAGAAATGAGAGAAATGAGCAGCTTGCAGTTGAAGAAAAATATTGAAAAAGCGGAGCGGGCTATCCAGGAAAAGAGAGAGACCGCAGGACAGGGTAAGATGCGCCAGCAATTTCATTTTATGGCTGAAAGCGGATGGATTAATGATCCGAACGGATTAATCTATTTTCACGGACAGTACCATCTGTTTTATCAGTTTAATCCATTTAAGCCTGCCTGGGGAGAAATGTACTGGGGCCATGCGGTAAGTGATAATCTGGTAGACTGGACTTATCTTCCGGTTGCCCTGGCACCGAGCGAGAACTACGATTCTCACGAACAGGGAGGATGTTTTTCCGGAACTTCCATCGAATATGATGGAAAGCTGTATCTCTTATATACAGGAACCAGCAGTGGAGAACATGGTTTTGTGCAGGTACAGTGCCTGGCTGAGAGTTCGGATGGGATCACCTTTGAAAAGTATGAGGGAAATCCCGTACTGCGGGCGCCGGCTGGTTACGATGAATGCGATTTCCGCGACCCAAAGGTCTGGAGCCATGATGATTCTTTTTATATGATCTGTGGTACAAAAAAAGATGGCTATGCGAAGCTTCTGCTTTTCAAATCAGCAGACTTAAAAAAATGGGAATACAAGAGTGTAATGGCTGAGAGCAGGGGGGAATGGGGAGAAATGTGGGAGTGTCCTGATTTCTATTCGATCGAAGGAACCGATGTTCTGACTTTTTCACCAGTGGGAGCAGGGGAACGGAAGACGGTCTATATGACGGGACAACTGGATTATCAGACAGGAAAGTTCTGCTGTACCAGAGAAGGTGAGGTAGACTGGGGGTTTGACTATTATGCGCCTCAGACGCTGGAAGATGAAGACGGGCGAAGAATCATGTTTGGGTGGGCAGGTGGATGGGACTGGATGCCATGGTGGAATGGGCACGGCCCTTCGGAAAAAGAGGAGTGGTGTGGTTTTTTCGGAATTCCCAGAGAGGTCAGACTGCTCGATGATCATTCTCTGCAATTTATTCCTGTAAAAGAATTAGAGAGTTTAAGACGGAGGGAAATGATTTCTGTATCAGAAGAATCTATAACAGAAGAAACACCGTTTTTTTTGCCGGACGTCCGGATCTATGAAATGAAGCTTTCCATTAATTTGAAGGAAAGCCAGGCGGAGTGTTGTATCCTCAGGCTTTGCGGAACGGAGGACTTCTACACAGATATCACAGCAGATTTAAAGAACGGAGAACTCCGGGTGGACCGGAATCATTCAGATAAGTGGAATCATGGAGTGAGTAGGAGTAATCTTTATCTGCAGGATAAGGAAAGGCTGGATCTTCATATTTTTATGGACCAGAGTTCGGTGGAAGTATTTGCTGACGAATACAGGAATGTCCATACATGCCGGCTTTATTCGGACAGCGGACAGTGCCGGAACAGGATCATGACTATGGGAGGAACTGTAAGAATTGAACATCTGAAGCTGTGGTCTTTTAGGTGCTAAATCATATGGAAAAGATGACAAATGTCAAATAAAAATGACGGCTGTCATCTTTTTTGTTAGAGTTAATGCAAAAGGTCACATTTGTGATAGGTTATGGTCCCTCCTGTTATAGAAATTTGAAAAAAATAAAGGTAGGATATAAGAGAACAAAAGTGATAAGAAGTGTATGAGAAACAACAGGTGATAAAATGAGAAAGAAGGAAAATGGCCGTTGAAAAGAAATAAGCTGATTGTCATGTCGATCGATGCACTATTTGACGAGGACATACCATGCATAAAGGAACTGCCGAATTTTAACCGTCTGTTAAAGAACTCGGCCAGAGTGCGCGGAGGGATGCGTGGAATTTATCCGGCGCTTACCTATCCTTCGCATGTTTCCATGATTACAGGAACATATCCGGAACGCCATCATATCTGCCACAATGAGATTGTGGACCCATTCAGCAGAGAGATGGACTGGTACTGGTACCGGGATCAGATTGCGGTTCCCACGATTCTCGACGCTGCCCATGCTGCGGGATATACCACAGCATGCCTGGGGTGGCCGTGTATGGGCGGCGATCCGGCTTCTGACTGGAATGTGCCTGAGATATGGCCGAAACGTGGAGCCGGTAATCTGGAAGAGGTTCTTATAGGTTCTTCATCGGAGAGTGTGCTGGCAGATGGCGGAGTTTTAAGAAAACATATGCATGTCTATAAGAAACTGGCCAGATTCTTCGTCGATGAAGCGATTGTCGGATGCGCCTGTGATCTTATCAGAACAAGACAGCCGGATGTCCTTTTCATGCATGTGGCTCATCTCGATCATATGAGACACGTCCATGGAGTTTATGGCCGGGAAATAGAGGAAGCGCTGATGGTTCATGATGATTGGCTGGGAAGAATACTCGATGAGGTGAAGGAGGCAGGCCTTGATGATTTTACAAATATTGCTGTTGTCAGTGACCACGGTCACCTGGCGGTAAAAAGGATGTTCCAGCCCAATGTTCTGCTTGCAGAAGCCGGGTTGATCCGTCTCGACCAGTCGGGTACGATAACTGGCTGGGAAGCTTTCTGTAACTCGGCTTCTCTTTCCACACAGGTTCATATGAGAGATCCGGAGGATCGACAGGCCAGGGAAAAGCTGGAAGCTGTCTTAGCTGATGTGATTAAGAATCCAATTTATGGAGTGGAAGCGGTCTTTACAAAGGCGGAGGCTAAGACGGAACACCATCTGGAAGGCGGTTTTGAGTATATTATGGAAGGCGGTACCGGAACCGCCTTTGGAAATGCGGTATCTGGCCAGGTGATTGTAAAACCAGATAATTCTGACTATAAATTTTCAGTATCCTCCCATGGCCATCTTCCGCACAAAGGTCCTCAGCCTATCTTTTTTATGAGCGGACCCGATGTAAAGGCGGGGGCGGTGATGGAGCGACAGCGGATTATCGACGAAGCACCGACATTTGCGTACATGCTTGGGGTTTCCATGGAAGAGGCCCAGGGGAGGTGTATGGAAGAACTGCTGTTAAAACCGTGAAACAGAGTCTTAAAAAGGTGGATGATATGAATATGAGAAAAACGGTAAATTCCCATAAACGGCGGGAAGGAGAAAGGAATCAGGGTTTTGCTGCAGAAGTCAGAAAAAACTGGAGATTGTTTCTTATGATCATGCCTGCAGTGTTATTTTTTCTGATTTTCAACTATGGTCCCATGGCAGGAATCTATTATGCGTTTACACAGTATAATTTCCGGGGTGGTCTGTTTGGAAGTCCATTTATCGGTCTTACAAACTTTAAAATTCTGATCCAAAACGGAAGCCTTGGTTATCTGACTAGAAACACGGTACTGTACAATCTGGTATTTATCGCTGCAGGGAATATTCTGGAGGTGTTAGTGGCGGTTCTGATCCATCGTCTGTCCTCCAAGAAATTTAAAAAAATTTCGCAGTCAGTGATTCTGTTTCCTTACGTCATCTCTTATGTCATCGTGCAGGTATTTGCTTACGCAATGCTGAACGGCAATTCCGGCGCTGTTACCCATTTTGTTCGGGAAGAGATGGGGGCGGCCGGGTTTAATGCCTATACCACGCCTGGAATCTGGAAATATATCATAGTTCTCATCTATCTCTGGAAAAATACAGGCTATGGAATGATCATTTATCTGGCGGCCTTAAGTGGAATCAGTAAGGATTATTATGAGGCGGCGCAGATTGACGGAGCATCCGCATATCAGCAGATACGATATATTACCCTGCCTCAGTTGACGCCTACCTTTATTACGTTGCTTCTGCTGGCCATAGGAAATATTTTAAGAGGACAGTTTGAATTGTTCTATCAGTTGGTGGGGACGAATGGCCTGCTCTATGAACAGACAGACATCTTTGACACTTTTGTATTCCGTCTGCTGCAGAATTCCTTTGATGTAGGGCTTGGAACAGCAGCAGGTTTATATCAGTCATTTTTCGGATTGTTTGTCGTGCTGTCGTGTAATTATTTCGTGAAACGGTCAAATCCGGATTATGCCTTATTTTAGGGAGACAGGTCAATGAAGAAAAAACTGACGAAACTGGATGTGATATCCTATTGTTTTATATCGCTGCTCGTTCTGACAAGTCTTCTGCCGATGGTGATGATATTAATCGCATCTTTTACAGACAATAATACAATACTACGGAATGGTTACACTTTCTTTCCGGAAAAATGGTCTGCCCATGCATATAATTATATTTTCGCATCCGCAGGAGAAGTGATAAGATCTTATGAGGTAACACTTTTTATTACCGCTGCCGGTACCGGGGCGGGGCTGATTGTTACGGCACTGGCCGGATATGTTTTAAACTGCAGGAAGTTTAAGTACCGAAATTATTTTTCGTTTTTCTTTTATTTTACGACGTTGTTTTCGGGTGGACTTGTTCCGTTTTATATTATGGTGGCAGCCATTCTGGGGCTTAAGGACAATCTTCTTGCTGTGATACTTCCAGGACTTACCAGTCCGTTTTTAATCATTCTGATGAGAAGCTTTATTACAACCTCTATTCCTGATTCTCTAATGGAATCTATGAGGATAGACGGAGCTACGGACTTTACTGTTTTTGCCCGCCTGGTACTTCCGCTTATAAAGCCTGCACTTGCCACTGTTGGCCTGTTTTTGGCTTTGAATTACTGGAATGGCTGGTATCTGCCAATGCTGTTTTTAAACCGGCCGAAAGATTTTCCAATACAGTATTACCTTCATAATATGATGTCAGTTCAGAGGATGGCAGCGACCTCAGGTGCGGCAGTTCAGGGGATGCAGTTTCCGGGAGAGTCCATCAAGATGGCGATGGCGGTGGTGGCAACGGCGCCAATTCTGTTGGCATACCCCTTTGTACAGAGATATTTTGTAGAAGGGCTTACAGTAGGCGCCGTAAAAGAATAATATTTTTACTTAGGAGGCAAGTAGATGAAAAAGATTATGAAAAAGGTTGTTTCTGTTGTTTTCTGTACTGCAGCAGCGATACAGCTGCTAACCGGATGCGGAGCAAAAAAGGCTTTGGTGGGGGAGGAGACTACACAGACAGCAGCAGGTGAAACAGGAAAGAAAAAAAGTGGAAAAGCAGAAGGAGAAACGATCCATTTAAAGATAGCTACCTGTGTGGCAACGCCTAAGAATATGGACAAAATTGTAGAGCAGGCAAATGCTGTTTTAAAAGAAAAGCTGAATATTACAATTGAAGTGGTTCCTCTGGCTTTCGACGGTTCGAAATATAATCTGCTCCTGACCACAGGTAATGATGTGGATCTGATTTATACAGCGACATGGGCAAAATTCCAGACCAACGCCCTGGATGGAGCGTATCTGCCATTAAAAGAAATGATTCAGAAAGAAGTTCCCGAACTTTGGGATTCAATCCCGGAGGAAGATTGGAAAAAGTGTGAGATTAATGGGGAGATCTACAATATACCATCTACCTCGGATGATCTGATCGAGATCGGTTTTACCTACAGGGAAGATTTGAGAAAGAAGTATAATCTTCCGGAAATCACGGATATCGCCTCCATGGAAGCTTACTTTGCAGGAATTAAGGAATATGAGCCCACAATGGTACCATGTTCGGACAGAGGCGGAAGAGTAAATGAAATGTTTCAGCTTTTAAACGGCTGGTATGCGATGTCGAACAACCTGGCGTATGATTTAAAGGGGGATCAGGGAGTGGTTGTGTACTCTAAAACAGATTCTTTTAAAAAGGGGGTAGAAACTGCAAGAGAATGGGTGGAGAACGGCTGGATTGACAGTGATATCATTTCCGCAAATGTAGACTCCGCCGGACAGTTTTTATCGGGGAAATACGCCAGTACCATATCCTATGCGACGGGGGAGGCATTTAACTTAATCTATTCCCCTGCACTAACCTCCAATCCTGACTGGGAAATCAAGATGGTCAATTTTGGTGCCATGGGACAGAGAGTTCTGAAGAAGCATCCGATGCATACCGCGTTTGGACTTCCCAAAGCCAGTCCACATCCGGTGGAAGCGTTAAAGTTTATGCTGGAACTTCGAACGAATCAGGAGCTGTATCAGCTTTTGGACTGCGGGATTTTGGGAGAAGACTATGAGGTGACGGACAACGGTAATTATAAGTCACTGAATTCAGCAGAACACCCGGCATTTACCAAAGAAGGAATGGGGCTCACCGGCTTTTATTACAGTGTACCGGAACTGAGCTTAAAGCCGGAACATTATGAGTTTATCACCAGTGTTTACGATACGATGAGACCCTATGTGGTGGATAATACGATTATGGGCTTTCCTGCGGATGACGATTCTGTTAAGGCAGAGGTTACGGCGGTTAACCAGTTGATCTCCCAATATCTGAATCCTCTGATTAACGGAATGGTGGACGATACCGATGGAGGGATTACCGATTTAAATGAGCGGATGGACCAGGCCGGAATTGAAAAAATTCATGAGACTATTTCCTCTCAGGCGAAGGCATATACGAAAGCCATTAAAGGTGAATAAAGGGGATGGGAAATCAGCCTTCTGCGGGGAAAGAGGGCTGATTTTCTGTCGTTTGACGAATGCGGGAACTTTTCGCTATAATGAGAGCAGACAACAAGTTCCTTAACGGGCTTAATGGGAATGGAATATGAGGGGGATGGCCAGTGAGTGAAGATAAAAAAAAGAATAGAAAAAAGAATCTGATGAGGCGGATCAGCCCTGTCCTTGGTATTCTCACTGTCGGACTGGTATTCAGCATTCTCCTTAACTGTGCTGCAATTATCTATACGAGATATGAACAGAAGCAGTATGCGATGATGGCAGTTAAGGCCAATATGGATTCCGTGGACCGGGAGATCGCCGCCATTACCAGGAACCAGGCGAAGATGATAATTGATTATACACAGGGCGAGGGGACACTCTACACTCCATTGAAAATGGCACTGAACGCTGCTGATAAATCGCTGGAACAGCTGCAGGGACAGGAGCAGTTAAATAATGTATTCAGTATTTATTTTTTTGATTATGCTGCACAATTTCATTTTTTTCTGTATTTCCCGGACAGAAATCGGTATATTGCATGTGAAGCGTCTTCCGGAGAATTTGGAATTGAGGATACGATTGTGACCCTTATCAGAGAAGGCCGGATTAATGAGTATTCAAAAATGGATGGCTGGTCTATTGCGGAAGAGGATGGCGAGATATATTTGATTAAGACCCTGAAATACCAAAATATACGGTTTGGATACTGGCTTACAGCAAAGGAGATGTCAGATTTAATGAGCAGTTTAAGCGACGCGGAGGAAGACAGCTTGATCTTAACCAGTTTAAATGGAGACAGCCTGACGGAGATACCAGGCAAAATAGAACCATATTTGGAGAAGACCGGTTTCTTTTCTAAATACATCGAGATACAGAGAACGTTTGATAAACTGCCGTTTGCAATCCGTTACTTTATTCCTGTCTCAAGGATATTTCAGAATATTCTCTGGCTTCAGCTGATTCTGGCGGCGATTACGATTGGAACGGCGTTTGGTCTGTTCTTTTATTTTTACTACACAGTGCGCCATATTATAAAACCGATTCAGACATTTTGTGAAGGCCTTTCCGGGTATGGGGGAGAGGAACTCCCCGAGCTCGACAGCGCCAGGATACTGGAGTTGGAGCAGGCGGATTTACAGTTCCGTAATCTGGCTGAACAGATTAAAAATCTGAAAATATCTCTTTATGAAAAACAGATGGAACAACAGAAGGAAGTAATCGAATTTATGAAGCTTCAGATTCGCCCTCATTTTTATTTAAACTGTTTAAATCTGGCTTACAACATGGTGGAACTGGAAAAGTATGATGAATGCAGGCAGATGTTGCGTTTGACTTCCGAATATTTCCGTTATCTGTTAAAGAGCGATATGCGTAAGGAATTAATCCGGGATGAGCTGTCTTATGTCAAGAATTACTTAAAGATTCAAAGCATCCGTTATCGCCGGACATTTAACTATTATATTGAACAGGATCCACGCACGATAGATTGCTATATACCGCCTTTGATTATTCAGACTTTTGTTGAGAACGCGGTAAAGAATACGGTTGCACTGGAACGGCCGGTGGATATTTCCATAACCGTTATGGAGGAAAATGGTGACAGGGAGCCTGTAATCCATATTTTTATAACAGATACAGGTGATGGATTTTCGGAAGAAATTCTGTCCAGACTACAGAAGGGGGAATCCCTGCAACGGGATAATGGAACAGGAATCGGTATCACAAACAGTATAAAACGGCTGCAATACCATTTTGGAGAAAAATGCAGAGTCCGGTTTTATAACAGCCCTCAGGGAGGTGCGGTTGTAGAGTTGACAATTCCTGTGAGCAGGAAAGACGGAAAGGTATGGCATACGTGAATGATTATGGAAACAGAAGGAGAATTCTGATATGACAGATAAAGTAATAGAAGATCGGCTGACTGCAGTTCTGGAGGCATTTGTGACTGGGGATGCCATGGGGATGGCCACAGAATTTATGACCAGGAAGGAAATTATAAGGAAGTTTGGAGGCTGGGTAACCAGTCTTATTGATACAAGGTATTCCAAATTACATAAGGATCTGCCTACAGGAAGCATAACGGATGACAGTGAGGAAAACCTGATCCTTTTGGAAGAATATAAAAAAGCGGGAGAAGTAACTGTGGAGGCTACTGTGGAGGGACTTCTTCGATGGATTAATGAATCGAATGCCATGGAGAAAAAGTACATTGGCCCCAGTGCTGCAAAAGCGCTGACAGACATCAAAGGTGGAGTCTCACCCTATGAGAGCGGCAGGGAAGGGACCACCTGCGGAGGAATTATGAGGACGCCCTGTGTATTCCTGTTCTCACCGGGACAGGATGAGGATCAACTGGCGGTTCATATATGGCGGTGTCTTGTGCCCACTCACAATACATCGGAGGCGATGGAAGCTGCAGGGGCTTATGGATTTGCACTGCGCGCTGCCTTTCTGGGAGAAAGCTTTGAAGAGATTATCGATGCAGCTATGAGAGGCGGAGAGCGGCTGCTTGAGTTTGTGGAAGAAATCCGCAGCTCGCCTTCTTCATCGGCCAGAATTAAAGAGGTGGTTACAAAAAGCAGGGAGATGGATGAATGCCAGCTTATGGACTGGCTCCATGAGGTTCTGGGCAATGGTCTATCCTCGTCTGATGTCTGCGGAGCCGTGTTCGGAGCATTCGCAATGGCAGGCGGTGATGTCTTTAAGGCTATTTGTATGGGGGCTTCCATGGGCGGAGACACGGATACTATTGCGGCTCTGGCTGGTGCTTTAAGTACCGCCTTTGTTGGAAGCCACAACATCCCCGGGGATATCCTGGAAACTATAAAACATGTGAATCATCTGGATTTGGCTGGTCTTGCCGGCCGGGGATGGGAAAAGATGTAAAGAGCGGGGCAAGAGGCCGGAAAGGAACCAGAGAAATGAATATTCTAATTGTAGATGACGATTCATACGTTCTGGAGCTGATTTGTAAAAAAATAGACTGGAGTAGTCTCGGCATCAATGAGATTTACACAGCATCGAGCGCAAAGCAGGCAAAAGAAATAATTTTGGAACAGAATATCCATATCCTGCTTACCGATATAGAGATGCCGGGGGAAAGCGGCCTGGAACTTTTGGAGTGGGTCCGCAGTCGGAATATACGGCTGGAGGCCATGTTTTTGACAAGCTACGCTGAATTTGAATATGCAAAGAAGGCGATTGAGTTAAAGAGCCTGGAATACTATTTGAAACCAGTCGATGAACATTCTTTATCAAAGGGAATTGCATCTTCGGTAAAGCGATGTCTGGAATATGAAAAAATAGGCGCTTACAGGAAACAAAGTGAATATCTGGCCGCTCATTCCCATGTAATTGAGGAACACTTCTGGCTTGACTTAACGAAAGGTTTTTTTGAGGAGAGGAAAGAAATCGTCTGGGAAAGGATTTGCAGTGATAAGCTTTCTTTTACACAGGATCATCATTTTGCGGTGATACTTTTTCGGATCATGCCCTCTCTGGGGCGCGATACAGATGAGTATCTGCGTATTTACAGGAACCGGATCAGAAAAATGCTGCGGGAATTCTATAAGGATACTTATTATGAAAGTGTCTATGACTTTACAGAAAATGAAGGGCAGTTCGGACTGTGTTTAAAACTGGAGCCGGATATCTTTAATTTGATAGACATCCAAAATACGGCATGGCGGCTGATCGAGTATCTGGAAAAGCAGGAACATCTGGAACTTTACGGAGCCGTGAGTGAGATAACCACAATTGATGGTATTTATGGTCAACTCATGGAACTTAAAAATCTGTTAACCGGCCTGATCGAATCAGATGAGAAGGTAATAACCTGTAAGAGTGTCAAGACCAGAGAGAAGATCGGCTATAACATGCCGGATTTGGAAATCTGGGAAACTGTCTTCCACAGCGGGGGGCAAAAGATACTGAGCGGGATGATTACGGACTATTTAGAACAGCTGGCCTCTGAAAAGCAGATCAACAGCTTTGTACTCCGGATGTTCCGCATGGATGTAGAACAGTTGGTCTACCAGTATCTGAGAAAAAATCATGTGGAGATGCATAAGCTGTTTGACAGCAAAGAAGCAGAGACTCTGTCAGACCTGGCGCTCCAGTCTATAGAATATATGAAACAGTATGCGGATTATCTGATTGAAAAGTCTATGGAATATACGGAAATGACGGAAAAAACTGATTCCATTATAAGCCGGGTGAAGGAATACCTGGATAATCATTATTGCACCGCGATTTCACGCAATGATCTTGCAGATGTTGTGTACTTAAATCCGAATTACTTATCACGGCTGTTTAAGAGGGAGATGAATACCTCTATCAATTCCTATTTGATTGATAAACGGATCGATAAGGCAAAATCTTTGCTGGAGCACAGCGATATGCCAGTTCATGCGGTTTCTATGGAAGTGGGATATAACAACTTCTCTTATTTTACGAAGTTATTTAGGGAAAAGACGGGGCAGACGCCGAATGAGTACAGGAAGAGTATGGGGATCAGGGGAGAAGAGTATTTTCTTAGGTAGCAGGAAAAGAAAATCTAAGGTACTTTCGTATAATTCATGTTGTTTAGAGAGCGGAGTGTTTTGGAAGAGGCTGAACGTAATATTACAGCTCTGATGCTCACCGATTCCTCAGCAGCTCCGTCTGTCCGAGGACCACAAGAAAGATAATAAAATCAGCAATAATCATAAAAACAACCATCATATTGGAGCGATATCTGATACGTTATAACTAAAAAAATATTGGGGAGTCCACGGGATGTACTTTCGTGTGTGTGGGAGAGAGGCTGGTATAAAGCGGCCATAGAATGATGTTTGAGAAAGTATTCTTGGTTCCATATGAAGATAGTGCAAACTATCCTGCACTTTCTAAGTACTGTGAAGAAAATGGTTATTCCTGCATATTTACAGGAGATGATGAGGCAGAAATATCCGGTAAGAAATATGAGATATACAGGGACTATGAGCCTGGCAGCAGGGGAAATTACGGTATTATAAAAAAAAAGAAAAAATGATTTTCAGTTAAATAAAGGCTGCTTCAATAAGCAAACAGTTTTGGCTCTCGCTTTTTACAGCGCAGAGCCATTTTCAGTTTTTATCGCCTGTCCTGAAGGATTACTACGTTAATTCTGTTAGAAGAACGTTTTTTTCAGCCGGACTTTTCAATAAACCTATAGTTGACCGGGAATCAAACCTGAGTTTATAAGGCTTCGTCTCATTCAGCGGATAACCCTGATACGAAAGATACTATTTTCTTGAATTATTTTTGAACATCGCTTATAATAAAAAATATGAATTGAGCATAATAAGATGCAATTAGAACAGTTGCGGTTCCATAACCAGTGTGGCCGCTTTTTTCCATAAAAATACAAACGACAGGGAAGGAATCGCTGCGGCTGCTGCGGGGATCTATATTTTCCCGCCTGGTCCCCCGGAGGGGTTCGAGGGGGTGACTTTTGGAAGAACGCTCTCCTATAATTCAGGAAGGGCGGTATGGGAGGTGCTCGTATGTCTTTGTTTGATGTGAATCCAGATCCGGAGGAAGCGTTCTTATATAATACAATAGCATCAATCTGCAGTGACTATTTATATGTCTGGGATTTGGAAGGGGACGTCCTTTTGGCGTCCCCCAATATGGTTTCTGACCTGGGTCTTGACGGGAATCGCCTGGCCAATTGCTCTCAAATGGATATTAAGTGGGTTCATCCCCATGACCGGGAGCGGGTGCAGAAACAGTATCGAGCGTTTATCCAGTCTAAGGAGGAGAGCCTGAGCTTGGAATATCAGGCGTTAACTGCAAACGGCAGTTATATCTGGTTAAGCGACCGGGCGAAAATGAAACGGGATACGGCAGGAAAACCACTGCTGATTGTAGGTACGCTGCGGAATATGGAGCAGTATGAAGGCGTGGATCAGGTGACAGGACTCTTAAGACACAGCTCCGGCCGTGACAGATTCGAACGTACGCTGGAGGGCAGGGCGGGCTTTCATGAGGAGCTCCTGCTTCTGGGAATTGATGGTTTTAAAAACATCAATATCTTGAACAGCCACAGCTTTGGTGACCTTGTGCTTCGGACAACAGCGCAGGAAATCCTAAAGATGCTTCCGGAACAGGTGAAGCTTTACCGTTATGACGGAGATCAGTTTCTGCTCTCCGGGAATCATGTCCGGCGGGAGGAGATGCTCCGGATTTACGAGGATATCCGGCAGTATGCTTCCGGACCCCACCGGGTCAACGGATGCGCCTATCGGTTCACGGTGTCCGGAGGGATCATCGCTTATCCGGAGGAAGCACACAGCTGGGTGGAACTGGAGAAAGGAGCCTGCGCTGCATTAAGACAAGCCAAGGAAAACGGGAAAAACCAGTGTGTGGAATTCACTGCCGGGCTGCTTGACGAGCTCCAGCTTTCCCATTGTCTGGCGCAGAGTGCAGATAATGGCTTTCAGGGGTTCCGTCTGGTATTCCAGCCGATCTGCGGCGCAGATACCCTGGAGGTACGGGGGGCCGAGGCCCTCCTGAGGTACCGGATGCCGGATGGGAAGGAGATATCGCCGGTAGAGTTCATCCCTCTGCTGGAAAGTAGCCGTCTGATCCTCCCTGTAGGCCTGTGGGTTCTTGAACAGGCTATTATTGCCTGCAAAGTCTGGACGGAGCAAAATCCTGACTTTGTAATGGACGTCAACGTGTCCTTTGTACAGCTGAGGGATTCCGGTTTCTGTGACAAAGTGGAGGCGCTGCTGCAAAAGTACAGCCTTCCCGCGCGGAACCTGGCGCTGGAGTTGACAGAGAGCTACTTCATAACAAACGATGCCAATGTCAATGATTCGCTGGAACGTTTAAACGAGATGCGTATTGAGCTGTCCATGGATGACTTTGGCACCGGTTATTCCTCGCTCGGCCGTCTGGCCGAAATCGGTATGGATGTTGTGAAGATTGACCGCTATTTTGTTAAGGCGCTGCATATCAGCCAGTATAATCACGACTTTGTGGAGTCTGTCATCCGTCTGTGCCATAATCTCGGCAAAGCGGTTTGTATGGAGGGGGTTGAGACAAAGGAGGAATGGGAAACGATCAGCCTGCTCAACGCGGATATGGTCCAGGGCTTTTACATTTCCAGACCAATGGAGCCGGAGGCATTTTTCCAGAAATATCTTACCTCCAGTAATGACAATAAAGTTCTGGAAATTTCCAGTGATCGGATGAAGTTCCAAAAAAAACTGGCAAACAGCAGGGAGCTGCTGTTTGCCATGATGAATGCAACCCCTTTGTGCCTGATGCTCTGGAATCGTCAGTCTGAAATCATGGCCTGTAATGAGAAAGCGGTCCAACTGTTCAGGGCAGAAGGAAAAGAGGAGATTATAGAACATTTCTATCAGTTTTCGCCGCTGCATCAGCCGGATGGCCGTACTTCCATTGAACTGGTACACGAGAAAATCGCGGAGGCATTCGCTGCCGGATATTCAGAATTTAAGTGGCTGCACTGTGATAAAGAAGGGGAGAGTATTCCCGTCGAGGTGATTTCCGTACGGCTTCCGTACCAGGAGGATTTTGTTGTGGCCAGCTATACCCGGGACCTTCGCGGGGAAATCGAATTGGAAGAAAAACGTTCGAAGTTCCGGATGCGGCTCAAGGCGCTGTTGGACGCGACCCCGCTCTGTCTCAATCTCTGGGACAAGGAGTTTCACAACATTATGTGCAACCGGGAGGCGCCGAAGCTTTTTGGATTGGACAGTGAGCAGGAATACCTCGATCATTTTAACCTGCTGTCTCCGGAACGGCAGCCGGATGGCAGTCTGAGCTCTGAGAAGGCGAAAGAGAGAATCAGGGAAGCGATGCAGGTGGGACGCGTCCAGTTTCACTGGCTGCACCAAAAAACAGATGGTGAATTGATTCCTGCTGAAATTACGCTGGTGCGTATCGATGGATTGGAGGAAGACGGCAGTGCCATGGTTGCCGGTTATACCAGAGATCTCCGCGACCAGCTCAGGGCTGAAAAGGCGGAGCGCCTGATGGCCAGGCGCGTCCGGGCGATGGTGGATTCTTCCCCCCTTGCCTGTGTACTCTGGAATATGCGGCAGGAAGCGCTGGACTGTAACCAGGTAGCCGTTGAAATGCTGGGGGCCACGGATAAAGAGGAGGTTCTGCATGATTTTGACAGCTTTATGCCCCTCTATCAGCCGGATGGATCTGTCAGCGTGGAGAAGAGAAAACGGACAATGAGCGAAATCCAAAATAACAGGCGCTATGTTTTTGAGTGGGTCTATGTAAACAGAAAAGGAGAGAGCATCCCATGTGAGGTCACACTGGTGAAGGCGGTCATTGGAAACAATGATGAAGACATTATTATTGCCTACAGCCGGGATCTGCGTGAACTGAAGCGTACTATGGAAATCATTGAACGGCTGAAAAAACAGGCCTGCTATGATGCCCTGACAGGCTGTCTGACCCGCGAGTACTTCATAGAAATCCTGTCGGGACAGTTCCAGGAAGGAACGGGAGCAGACTCTGTCGTTCTGGGACTCCTTGATCTGGACGGATTCAAGAATGTCAATGATACCTATGGCCATGAGGCGGGGGATATGACCCTGAAGTGTGTCATGAAACGGGTCAGGGAGCTGCTTCCGGCAGGCACGGTAGTGGGGAGATTCGGCGGGGATGAATTCCTGTTCCTGCTGTATGAGACAGAGCATGGGCTTGTATCGCAGATACTGAACCGTCTCGTAGAGCAGATTCCGCATATGCAGATGGAATATCAGGGAAACATTTTTACAACTTCCATCAGCATTGGCGCTGTGTTCCAAACAACAGAGGATACCTGTCCGGATGATCTGATCCGCCGGGCAGATGACGCGCTTTATCAGGCTAAGCGAAACGGCCGTAACAGAAGCGTGCTGATCAGAGTGAACAATTGAATAACGGCCAGAAGGCATTTAAATACAATGATTGATCAGCGTGCTGATGATTCGGGAGGTATACTGTGAGAGAATCTTTTTTTGAACGATTAATTATTAACCAGCAAAATCTGGTGGCGTATGCGACAGATACGGATACTAACGAGATTATATATATGACTCAGGCAGCAGCCTCCCTCTATGGATTTGAGCATGTACAGGACACTTATGGGAAGAAATGCTATGAGCTGATACAGGGGCTGGACAGTGTCTGTCCCTTTTGTACCAACAGCAAGCTGGTTCCAGGCCAGCCATATCATTGGGAGCATTATAATGAAAAGCTTCAGATGTGTTTTGACATTACAGATATCCTGGTCATGTATGAAGGAAAATACTGCCGGCTTGAGATTGCACGGGATGTTACAGCCCAAAAGGAAAAATTTGACCGTGTTTCGAACCGTCTTACAGTGGAAGAAACATTGGTGGATTGTATTCAGACACTTTCCAGTGAAGCAGATGTCAACGCTGCCGTGAACCGTTTTTTAGAGATTATTGGTCGCTTTTATGCCGCTGACCGGGCATATATCTTTGAATACAGAAAGAATCAAATTAAAAATACATTTGAGTGGTGCGCCCCTAATATAAAGCCTCAATTGGATCTCCTGCAGGAAATCCCAATAGAATACATCCGGGATTGGAACCATAAATTTGAGCTTGACGGGGAGTTTTTTATTACTTCGCTGGACAGGGACCTGGAGGTAGATTCCCCTGATTACCGTATTTTAAAAGACCAGGGAATTGAGAGCCTTGCGGCCGCTCCGCTTAAGAAAAATGGTCAGATTATTGGCTTTCTTGGTGTTGACAATCCCATGGAAAGTACGGGTGACCTATCGCTGCTTCGCAGTGTATGCAGCTTTGTGCTGGAGGAAATGGAACGGCGCAGGCTGATTCAGAATCTGGAGCTATTCAGCTACACGGATTTACTCACCGGCCTGCAAAACCGGAACAGCTACATAAAAATGCTGGACAGACTTTCTCACCAGACCCTGCGTTCGCTGGGCGTTATCTACATCGACATCAATGGAATGAAGAAAATCAACGACAGCAATGGTCATAAGTATGGGGACAGGGTAATAAAAAAAGTGGCAGATATCCTGAAATCACGGGTGGAGAATTCTGCATACCGGGTGGGCGGAGATGAGTTTACGGTAATCTGCGCAGATATAGGAAAGCAGGACTTCCAGACGCTTACGGAGAAGCTGATCCGGGATTTTGACAGGAACAAAGAGTATGACGTATCCATTGGCCATACCTGGAAGGAAGGCAATGTATCTGTCGATGAAGAAATCCTGAAGGCCGATGATTTAATGTATGCAGAAAAACAGCGGTATTACCATGCCGTTCTGCAGGGGGACAGAATGGCACGTGCCGGCATTGCCACGGAGCTTTTAAGGGATATTGCCGACCATCGTTTCGGGGTTTATTATCAGCCGCAGATTTGTCTGAAAACCGGAAGGATTATGGGGGCGGAAGCCCTGGTGCGAAAATGGAGCAAACGGGGGACTTTAATTCTGCCGGACCGTTTTATCCCTCACTATGAAAGGGAGCGTGTCATCTGCCATTTGGATTTATTTGTATTCGAGACCGTCTGTGCCGATTGGCAGAACTGGAAAAGGCAGGGGATTGATACCCATATTTCCTCTAATTTTTCCCGTGTCACGCTGATGGCCTCCGATATTGTGACGCAGATCAAACAGATCTGCCGGAAATATGAAGTCCCCGCGGAGAAGATTACCATAGAGGTAACGGAAAGCATCAGTAAATTGGAGCCGCAGCAATTAATTGATTTAATGAACCAGATTGTGGCTGAGGGCTTTTCGGTTTCCCTGGATGATTTTGGTTCGAAATACTCCAACCTTTCTATTTTGACCACACTTGATTTTAATGAGATTAAATTTGATAAGTCCCTGGTTGATAAATTAAGCAGCGATGCAAAGAGCCGCATTGTCATGAAAAATACGATGCAGATCTGCCGTGAACTGCCCATGACACGCTCTTTAGCCGAAGGGATAGAGACCGTGGAGCAGCTGGATCTGCTGCATCAATATCATTGTGACTATGGACAGGGCTACTATTTTGCCAAACCGATGAGCGCGGAATCGTTTTTGGAATTATTAAAGAAGGAACAAATGCTGGGAACCTCTGTTTGGATTCAGTCTGGTCATGATGGAACGGAATAAATGGAATGATTCCGGTCAAATGGAATTTGAAAAAGTCCCGGACAGAGATGAAGCGTCAGGGTGATGGCTGGACGTAATCGCCGGTAACAGGAGGAAAGAGAGCTATGAAGAATTTAAAAGTCAGTAGAAAACTCACGATTTCTTATGGATTTATTTTGAGTTTATTAGTTATCAGTATTGTCGTGAGTATTGGGAATTTAATCAGTATCAGGTCAAAAGTTGAGGTGTTCTACAATGGTCCTTTCCGAGTCCTGAATGCGGCGAACACTGTCAATTCCAGCTTTGAGGCGATGCAGAAATCAGTATTTCGTGCCATCTCCAGTACCAGTCAGGCGAATACAGAGCAGGCGTTAGAGAATGCCAGGGCATGGGAAAGAAAAATTCAGGAACAGATTCCTGTCATTCAGAAAGATTTTTTAGGAGACCAGGCAATTGTTGAACGGCTCCAGGCAGCCCTGGACGAACTTGCACCACAGCGTGAGCATGTCCTGGAGCTTGCAGTACAGAATCAAAAGGCGGAAGCCTCTGCTTATATGGAAGCAAACAATATCATAACCATCCACAAAGCACAGGCGGAACTGGATGAACTGATTGAAATAGCGGACAGAAAAGCGGATGAGCTGATTGTAAATCTACATGCCATGCAGACGAAATTTATTACCATTTTGTCTGTATTGGGGATAGCCAGCGTACTTGTAAGTGTGTTTTTTGGCATTTATATTACCCGCGGCATTACCAGGCCGATTAAGGAACTGGAAGCTGCGGCAAGGCAGATGGAGCAGGGACATCTGAAAATCGATGTAAATTATGCATCAAAGGATGAGTTGGGAAGCCTTTCAGACAGTATGCGGCAGATGTCAGACAAGATTTCCTATTACATGGATGCGATTTCCAGGGTTATGCGGCAGTTGGCTGACAGCAATCTGGAAATACCGCACTATGACGATTTCCAGGGGGATTTTCTGCCTGTACAGGAATCGCTGCTGATTGTACTTAACTCTTTGAATGAGACCATTTCAGAAATCAATATGTTCTCCGACCAGGTTGCCAATGGGGCCGACCAGGTTTCGAATGGTGCACAGATCCTTTCACAGGGGGTTATTGCGCAGGCAAGCTCGGTGGAAGAGCTGGCAGCGACCATGTCAGAGATATCCCAGCAGGTGAAAGAGAATGCGGAAACCTCACAGGTGGTAAAAACAGCGGCAGGTGAAATGGGCGCGAATATTCTGGCCTGCAATCAGCAGATGCAGGAAATGAAAAATGCGATGGAAAAGATAAATCAGAATTCAACGCAAATCAGAACAATCATAAAGACCATTGATGATATTGCATTCCAAACCAATATATTGGCGCTCAATGCCGCTGTGGAGGCAGCACGGGCAGGTGAATCAGGAAAAGGGTTTTCCGTGGTGGCTCAAGAGGTGCGCAGCCTGGCAACCAGATCATCCGATGCTTCCAAGAGCACGGAGGCGTTGATCGAGCAGTCTCTCGCTGCGGTAGTTTATGGTACGAAAGTAGCGGAGGAGACTGCAGCCTCGCTTAGGAATATAGCTGGCGGTACCGATGAGATGATATCTAAAATAAATCAAATCGCGGAGGCTTCAAAAAGGCAGGCGGCCGCGACTGAAATGGTTTCTACAGGCATCGACCAGATATCCGATATAGTACAGACCAATTCTGCCACAGCGGAGGAGTCGGCTGCCGCGTCCGAAGAGCTCTACGGACAGTCTCAGGTTCTAAAAAGCAGGGTAAGCCGTTTTAAACTTCATGTCAGCCGGCCAGAGTATTAATTGTACTGAGGCATAGCCGGCAGGCGTGCGCTTTTGCCGGGACATGAGTGAATTTTCTTATTCCATAAACTTTGGAGGTATAAAATATGAGCATCACAAATCAGAATATAGATGGCGGCAAGGCATTTGACTGGAGTAAAACCTCGGAAGACTATGCAAAGTACCGCGATATTTATCCGCAGCAATTTTATGATAAAATCATAGACCGTAAATTATGTATAAGCGGTCAGAGTATACTCGATATGGGTACGGGTACAGGAGTACTGCCAAGAAATATGTATCGTTATGGGGCAAAATGGACAGGCACAGATATTTCAGAAAGTCAGATTAAACAGGCAAAAATTCTTTCACAGGGCATGGATATCGACTATTACGGATTATCCGCAGAAAACATAGATTTTCCCGACCATTCATTCGATGTAATCACTGCTTGTCAGTGTTTCTGGTATTTTAATCATGAACAGATTATGCCGGCCCTTTCTCGTATGCTGAAACCAAATGGACGCATTCTTGTACTATATATGGCCTGGCTGCCGTTTGAAGATAAAATAGCAGGAGCCAGTGAGGAACTTGTGCTGAGATACAGCCCTAAGTGGAGCGGGGCAGGAGAAACGATTCACCCAATACAGATACCTGCTTGCTACAGTGAAGAATTTGAATTGGTTTATCATGAGGAATATCCTCTGGATGTTCCTTTTACCCGTGAAAGCTGGAATGGAAGAATGAAAGCCTGCCGGGGGATTGGAGCTTCACTTACTGATGCAGAGGTTGCGGCGTGGGAACAGGAGCATATGGAACTTCTTAATAAAATCGCCCCTCCAGAATTTAGCATTTTGCATTATGGCGCTATTGCTGAATTAAAAAAGAAATAAATTCCTGATTTGCCTGGAGATGGACTTAAAGATTTGGGGCGGCTGAACTGACAGCCGCCATATCGTAATTTTAGGAGACATGTATGAATATCAAAAGTTGGTTTTCCGTTGAAAAAATCGACAGTGATACCTTTGCGATCAGCGAATATAAGCACTGGGAAGAGACACATTGCTATTTATTATGTGGGACAGAAAAAGCTGTTTTCATTGATACAGGATTAGGAGTTGGCAATATAAGAGAAATTGTTGACAGCCTGACTTCACTGCCTGTCACGGTGATGACTACTCATGTTCACTGGGATCATATCGGCGGGCATAGATACTTTGAAAAGATTGAAAGGGAGTGTTTATTATAAAATTATCTATAAGCCTGAAAGTAATAAAAAAATGCATCTGTACGGCTGCGGTATTGTTCCTGATGCCATATTTGGCTGGCTGCGGAGTCAATAAGGAAAATAAAGAACAGGTGGCAGAGACTACGATGATGGAACAAAACAGCGAGTCCGGAACGATACCAGAAAGCCAGCCACTGCCATTGATAGATGTGATGTATTCGATTGCAGATAGCCAGGGATTAGACGGAGCAGTGGATTATGAGAGCGGAATGCAGGACGGACAAAAGGACGCCCTCGTATTCTTTTGCAGATCAGAGAGTGGAAAATATGAAGCATACGGCTTTATCAGCACTGAATATGGAAAAAATGGACTCTTAATAAATAATGTGATAAATAATCAGGATAATTGGAACTTTTTTGAAGAAAGCTGGTCCTGCGGAGATGCCCTGCCGGAATTCCAAGAGGAAGGTGATTACGAAGTCATTTTTACCTTTACACAGGGGAATGAGGGGGAGTATAAGGAGCGGAGTATTCATTTTGACACGTATGACACCGGGACAATGTCCATAGAAGGGGAATCACCGTCAAGTACACCGGACAGATGAGACTGAAAATTGGATCAATCAAATATCTCGAGAGGAGAGAACAGAATGGCAGAGTATTTATCACCGGGAGTCTATGTGGAGGAATATGATAATTCTCCCAGAGCAGTGGAAGGCGTCGGAACAAGTACGGCGGGATTTGTAGGAATGGCGGTGAAGGGGCCGTCTTGTGGGGCACCCTCCCTGGTCACAAACTTTGCTGACTTTCAGAGGCAGTTCGGTGGATATTTAGATGAGATCACCTACGGAGAGTATCGCTACCTGGCATTCGCGGCAGAACAGTTTTTTGTCAATGGAGGAACCCGCTGCTTCGTGGCTCGCGTCGTTCCGCCGGATGCAAAAAAGGCAGCCGGTACTTACGGAATTCTTACCGCAGAAGCCGTTGACGAAGGAAAATGGGGCAATAAAATTATGATATCGGTGACCACCAGCTGCCGGAAAAAGATGCAGCTGGTGGAAAAGCTTGGGGACAGGGTTTACCGTGCAAAATCGCCTGCGGGCTTCCTGGAGGGAGATCTCGTATCGTTTCACGGCGAGGTAAACCGGATTGCGGCAGTCTATGGCGGCGAAATCACCATGGAGGAAGAATTTACGGTAAATCCGGTCGATAATAATATTGTGCCTGTCAATGTGGTGACCTCCCTGGAGATCGACCTTTCTGTCCGATATGAAGATGAAGTGGAAAGCTACGAGGGAATGACGTTAAACCAGACTTCCCCCGATTATGTGGAGAAACGGATGGGAAAAAGCAAACTGGTTAAAATTACGTGCACACCGGAAGATAAATGGAAGAATCCGGTAGAAATGATCCTGGGCGAAGGTGTATCCGACGGAAGCGTCACACTGTCTGGAGGCAGCGACGGAACTCTGGCTTTGGTCAATGACGGAACCTTTATCGGCGAAGACTCAGGACCGGGAAAACGAACCGGAATCCAGGCGTTTCTTGAAAATGATTTCGTCAGTATCATGGCAGTTCCGGGCATCACCTCCCAGGCGGTCGAGGTCTCTCTCGTGAGTCACTGTGAAAATCTGAAGAGCCGCATGGCAGTCCTCGATATGCCAAAGCAGATGACGAAGACGAGCGAGCTGATCGAATTTCGCAGCATAATCGACAGTACCTATGCAGCCATGTATCACCCCTGGATCCAGCAGTTCGACCGGACTGTGAAATGCCCTGGAATGTTTCCGCCGTCCGGCGCTGTAATGGGCGTATATTCGAGATGCGACATCAATCGGGGCGTTCACAAGGCGCCAGCCAACGAGACGATCAGCTGTACGGGACTTTCGTTCAACTATACGACTGCCGAACAGGATATCTTAGCTCCGGAGGGAATTAACTTAATCCGCGCGCTGCCGGGCCAGGGCATCCGCATCTGGGGGGCGAGAACGGCCGGCAGCGATCCCTCGTTCCGCTACATCAATGTCAGAAGGCTTTTTATCTTTGTGGAACAGGGCATTAAGGCCAGCACCAACTGGGTGGTATTTGAGCCGAATGACGCCACTCTCTGGGCAAGAGTTCAGAAGACGATTGCTGACTTCCTGGAACATCTGTGGAGAAACGGAATGCTGGCCGGCGCCTCTTCGTCCGAGGCGTATTTTGTGGAGATAGGACCTTCCACCATGAGCCAGGACGACATGATGGCGGGACGGCTGATTTGCAATATCGGAATCTCACCATCGAGGCCGGCTGAATTTATCATCTTCCGGATTACACAGCATACAGCAGAGGCAGGAGAATAGGGTGTGAGGGCCTTGGGGATTGATCATGGTTTAAAGAGAATTCTTATACTCTGTAGGGCTAATCCCTTGCACCTCCTTAAATGCCCGCACAAAATGCGCCGGTTCCGGATAGCCCACCGCATCGGCAACCTCGTAGATCTTTAGCTTTCCCTGGCGAATCAGTTCTTTCGAGGTCTGGATACGGAAATCCCGAAGGTACTGGCGGAAGGTGATTCCGGTCTTGCTTTTAAACAGTGTACTGAAATAATTAGGGTTTAAGTATACATAGGCAGACACATCGTTAAGAGTAATGGTATCCCTGTAATTATTCCGGATATATTCCTTGGCTTTCTTAATGACGAAGTCCTCTTTATTATTAAGGGAATCCATTGCCTTTTCTACATAAAAATTAAGCGTGGCAAACATGGAAGTCTGAAGCTCTTTTAAGCTGGAGGCATCTTCGATTTGTGCCAGAATATCATAGTCTGTCAGACTGGACTGGCTGACAACAGGGATGAAGTTGGCGTTGCGTCCCATCAGGTCATAAATACCATTGGATAAGGTTCGGCGTAAATGAGCAACCGGAGGGCGCCGGCTGTTAAAGTACGCAAACAGCCGTGAAAGGTGTTCGATGGCTCCGGCATAATCGTATTCTGCCAGGGCTGTGGTTGTTAAGTCCAGAAGCTCCTGTTCCTCTGAGCCAGTCCACTCTTTTGATTCAGCCGTATAGGGCAGATCGAAGAAATACCGCTCAAATCCCCGCAGGCATTCCGCCTTTAAAAAGGATAAGTCGGACAGGGGCAGAGGGCTTAAGCTGGCGCTCACGAAGAGTCCCTCGTCTTCCAGCTGTTTTAGAAATGCGGCTGTAAGTGCCGCGCATCTGGCGTTTTCTGCCAGCTCAAAGAGCAGCAGAATCCAGTACTGGCCGATCTCACCGTATACCGGACAGTAGGAAGACGAAGGCGGAAAACAGGACTCGAAGCGGGTCTCAATAAAATTACGGATGATTTTTTTGCGGGAATAGAGGCCGTGGGACATATCGACGTACAGAACACGGCATAGAGTATCCCGGGTAATGTGGCTGTGCGTCAGAAACGCCTCTTTCTCCTCGTCTACCGGGGCAGATCCGAAGAAGCCCTCCAAAAGAATCTGATTCTTTAAGTCAGCCTCTATGGCCGGTGGATTTAGGGAGTTGATCTCCAGGGATTTAAAGACTGAATCCAGGGCGTTTAAGAGAAGTCCTTCATTGACCGGTTTTAAGAGATAATCGATGGCTCCCAGCTTTAAGGAACTGCGGACCAGATTATAGTCGTCATATCCGCTGAGCACCAGGGTCGGAGGAATTACGTATTCTTCCTTTAAATGCGTAAGCAGTTCCAAACCGCCCCATACGGGCATCTTAATGTCGGTGATGATGGCGTCAAAATGAAACTTGACTGCCTGATCGAAGGCAATTCGTCCGTTTTCCGCGGTGTCCGTGATGACCGTGTCCGGATAAGCGTTCTGAATCATTCTGGACAGTCCGATCCGAATGTTGGGATCATCATCAACCACCAGTATTTTATACATGATCTTTTTCCTCCTCTTTATGAGACTTTGCGGACGTAAGCGGAATTTTAATGCAGACCGAGGTTCCGCGTCCCTCCTGGCTTTCAATAGTCAGCCCGTAGCCGGTCCCGTAATAGAGCTCGATCCGGCGGTGCACGTTCTTTAAGCCAATGCTTGTAAATTTCTCATTTTCCCCTCTGATATAACCGTTTAAAGCCTCCACCTGTTCCGGCGCCATCCCTACGCCGTTGTCTGTAACCTGAAAATGGAGGACTCCCTCTTTCTGATATCCAAAGATACCAATCCGTTCATTTCCCGTAAACCCCTCAAATCCATGGTTCAGTGCATTTTCTACAAGAGGCTGGAACATGAGTTTCAATGACAGAAATTCATATAAGTCCTGGCTCACCATGACGTTAATCTTCACGGCATAGTGGAAGCGGTACTGCTGAAGTGTGATGTATTCCTTTAAATGGTCGATTTCCTCCTTCAGAGTCACCAGTTCGGTCGGTGAAGAGACTCCGTAGCGCAGGACATCGGCCAGCAGCAGGCACATCTGGGAGATGTCATGGGCCCCTTCCGTGTAGGCAGCCATACGCATACTTTCCAGCGTATTGTAAAGAAAGTGCGGATTAATCTGATTCCGGAGCATCTGAAGCTCTAAATCCCGTTCTGCAATATCCTTTAAGTAAACCGTATTGATCAGGTGTTCCACCTGTCCGGCCATCTGGTTAAAAGAGCTGGTCAGATAACCCAGTTCCACATCCGGCGGAATCGCCACGCGGACGGAAAACTTCCCCTGTCCGATCTCTTCGCAGGCGGATACCAGGGTTTCGATCGGTTTCGAGATTCCCCGGAAGGTGTACTGGACGAAGAGGATAATCAGAAAGAGCAGCAACAGCAGGGACACCAGGATCATTACCAGCGGCATATAGGAGATTACGGAGTCCGGAGTGGATATCACACAGGACAGGCCGGTAGAATGATCGGTTACCATATGAAAGAAATAGCCGCTTCCTCTAAAAGTCTCATAAGCATATGCTGCCTCGGATGACGCTCCGGAGGCTCCGGCGACAGGCATCCGGCCGGACATGGTTTCCAGTGGAAAACTGTCAGAGAACGACAGCAGGCCATGATCCTTATCTAAGAGGGCGTAGGACTGGCCTCTGTACGAATGCAGGCGGTTAAATGAGGATTGCAGATCATTGATATCCAGCTGGGCCACGACGAGGCATAAGGGTGCAAAGGAGCTGCGAAGGTTGATGAGGACCCGGGTTCCGTAGAGATAGTGCCTGGAGGTTCTGCCGGAGGGGTCTCCCTCGGATTTATTGAAGTCAGAGGGGATCTGGTCCGATTCCAGCAGCATAAGCCTGCCTTTCCGGTCTATGACATGCTCACGCCAGGGGGCCTCTGTCAGAGAGGCGGCGGTTAACCGGGTGAAGTCCCTGCTGTCGAAGATGATGGGTTCACCGTCATTGGTGTAGAGATACAGGCCTTCCAGGGAGGGAAATAAGTAGAAGAGCTTTCTCGTGGCAGTGGTAAATGTTTTGGAGAGAGCCGCACTCGTTTCCTCTGAAGTGGCGTAATCCGATAAATAGGGAAAAATGGAGCCATATCCATTATTCTGATAATGCTCCTGAAGAAGATAGGAAGTTACCTTATCCAGTGTGTCCACCTTGCCGGAGGCCTGCTCCAGCAGAGTCGCAGCCGTCTGATAAGCGGCAGTGTCCAGCCGGGCGCTGGTCTGTCTGCGAAGCGTTAGAAAGATATAGGAAAAGCAGCCTGCCATCAGCAGGACGATTAAAAACAATATAAGGAAGAGACGTTTGCGGACTCCTAAATGTTTCAGTGAGATCTTCTTTTTCATGGTGTTCCCCAATCTGATCATTTTGTGGTACAGACCTATTATAGCAACAGAAAATGGCAGGATGCAAGCGGGTGGAGTGAGGATGTGAAGAAATGGTAAGAAATATAAAACAGGGGTATTCATTTTCCGTCTGAAATTGATTATGATTAGATCATCAAAAAAACGTGCACGTTTGAAAAAAGGGAAAGTGAGAAAAGGTTATGAGATATCGTAAGATAATGGCAGTTTTATCAGCAGCTGCACTGGCAGCAGGCGTTATGACAGGATGCGGCGGAGCAGCCGGGAATACAAATGGAGAGAGCTCCGAAGCGGTGGCGGGATCTGTCACACTGGATTTCTTTCAGATGAAAAATGAAGCTAAATCAATTTATGATGAGATTATCGCAAAATTTGAGGCGGAAAATCCCGGTGTCAAGATCAATCAGATCTCTCCGGCAGATTCCGAGACCGTATTTTTAACTAATATTTCCACTGGCGATATTCCTGATATCATGAGTGTCTATCCGGCGGAAGCGACGTATAAGAGCATTATGGATGAAGGCATCATGGCGGATATGACCGGCGAGAAAGTACTTGATAATGCGGAGGCCACAGCCGTGAAGATGTGCGAGCATAACGGCAAGGTATATACCATGCCATTTGCCCTCAGTTCATTCGGCATTTTCTGTAATAAGGATATGTTTGAGGAACAGAATCTGGAACTTCCTGAGAGCTGGGAAGACTTAATTCAGGCATGCCAGACCTTTGAGGCGGCGGGCATTACAGCCATTGCATGCAACGATAAGGACTCTGTCGCACTCGGACAGGAAGCAGAGCGAATCATCGGTATCATTAAAAACGATGTTTACAACGATTTTCAGACGGTTGGAACGAGTGACGCTTCATTTACGGACGAAACGCTTCCTTACGTGCGTACCATGGCGGAAGCCATGCTGGAACTGAGGAAGTATGGTCCTAAGGATTCTCTCGCAATCGGCAGAGAGCAGGCCACCTCTGACTTTGTCAATAACAAATATCCCATGTTCATCAGCGGAACCTGGGGACTGGCGGCCATTTTAAAAGCAGCGCCTGAGATGAATCTTTCCATGGTACCGATTCCGAATCCTGCAGGGGAAGCACAATCCCTTCCGATCAATGTGGACATTGCCCTGGGATACTCTGCGACGACGGAGCATCCGGCGGAGGCGCTTAAATTTATTGAATTCTGTGCAAGACCGGAGATTAACCAGCTTCTGGCAGATAATGAGGGAACACCTACAGTCATCAAAGGCGTGGAGTATCATATTGAGCCTCTGACCCTGATGAAAGAAAAGATGGCGGGAGACAAGACCTTCCTGACCCTTGTCAACTACTGGCCGGCCGGCATGCGCAACGAGTGGGCGATTCCGATGCAGCAGCTTCTGATCGACCAGGATGTCGACCATTTCCTGGAAGAGACCGACAGGATTGTCAAACAGTACTACAAAGAATCCTAGAGCAGATTTTGAATACGCTCTAAAACAAAAGGTGTTGTGTTCACGCTTAAAAAAGCAGGCACAGCACCTTCTTTCAAAAAAGAGAGGGTTTTTATGAAGAGTAAGAAAAAGATAAACAACAGGGATATCACGCTGTTTCTGTTTGTGATACCGGCGGTGGCGCTCTACTGCATGTTTTTTATTTACCCCATAATCAATGGTCTGTATTACAGCATGACAGACTGGAACGGGATCACGAAGAAGTTTCATTTTATCGGACTGGGCAACTATCTTTCTATCGTGCAGGACGCGCGTTTCCGCGGCTCCTTCCTGTTTACCCTGGTCTATGCGCTGATGCTCCTGGCTCTGGTTCTGGTGATCAGCATGGTGCTGGCGCTTCTTTTGAACAGTAAGATTAAGTATAAATCGGCATTTCGCGCCATTTATTTTTTCCCGGCCGTCATCAGTATGCTGACTGCGGGACTGATCTTTAATGAATTCTTTTACCGGGTGCTGCCGGGGATTGGCGATCTTTTTAACATCGAAGTGCTGAAGACCAGCATCCTGTCGAATCCCAGCCTGGCGAAATACGGAATCCTGTTTGTCCATGTGTGGCAGAGTGTGGCCATACCTACCGTGCTTTTGATGGCGGGGCTTCAGTCGATTCCTCAGGAGCTGATTGAATCAGCTTCTTTGGACGGCGCGAATAAGTGGCAGCTGTTTAAACAGATTACTCTGCCTTTCGTGCTCCCGGTAGTGACCGTGGTGGTGGTTCTCATGTTTAAAGACGGTCTGATGCTGTTTGACTACGTGGTGGGGCTGACTCAGGGGGGACCTGCCGGAGCCACGGAGAGTGTAGCACTCCTCATTTACAATCACGGGTTCAAGGAAATGAAGTTCAGCTACGGTATTGCGGAATCCATTATTCTGTGCATTCTGGTGTGTACGATTTCCTTTATCCAGATTGCCGTCAACAATAAGAAAAAAGTTTATTAGGAAGGAGGGCCTATGAAAATACAGACAAAACGGGCAGCCGGTACGTATTTCATTCTGATAATCGGTATCCTGCTCATCATCTATCCCCTGTTTTTAACGGTTATTTCGGCCTTCAAGACGGAACCGGAGATTACAAAGAATTTCCTGGCACTGCCGGAACGCTTTTACCTGGGGAACTTCAAAAATATACTGAGCCGTCCCGATTATTATCAGGCGGTTGGAAATACCTTATACATAACGATTCTGTCTCTGGCCGGTATGATCGTGGTTCTTCCCATGGTTTCCTATTCTATTGCCAGAAAGATGGATGTCAGCCGTTTTTATAAATATCTCTATTTTTTCCTGCTGGTCGGCATTTTCGTGCCGTTTCAGGTGAAAATGATGCCCTTAATCAAGACGATGAGCAGCCTTCACATGCTGACTCCCACGGGAATTATCATCGTGTATGTGGCCAGCTCCATCTGCGAGGGCGTGTTCCTCTATGTGGCGTTTATCCAGGGGGTACCGACGGAGCTGGAGGAGGCGGCCTATATTGATGGGGCGTCCACAGCCAAGACGTATTTCCAGATTATCCTGCCGCTCTTAAAACCCATGACGGCCACGGTGCTGATCAAGATGGGCTTATGGATCTGGAACGATTTCTTCCTTCCGCTGCTGGTATTGAATAAATCGACGAAGTACTGGACGCTGACGCTGTTTCAGTACAACTTTAAGAGCACATTTACAGTGGATTATGCGCTGGTGTTTGCAACCTTTATCCTGTCCATGCTTCCGGTATTTCTGGTGTACCTGGTACTGCAGAAACAGATCATCGGCGGGCTGACCAACGGGGCGGTCAAGGGCTGAGTCATGCGGCGGTTTACACCGCTGGAAAGGAGAGGATTCCATGAAAATAAAGTATTTGGGAACTGCGGCTGCGGAAGGCTGGCCGGCGCTGTTCTGTGACTGCCCATCCTGTCAAAAGGCGCGGGAGCTGGGCGGTAAAAATATCCGGACACGCGCCCAGGCGGTGGTGGATGGCAGACTGTTAATCGATTTTGGGCCGGATACATATCTGCATGTAATCAGAGACGGTCTGAAGCTTCATGAAATTAACCACTGTATCGTGACTCACGGGCACTGCGATCACTTTTATGCCACGGACCTGATGATGAAAGCCAGGCCCTATGCCAGGTCCGGGAGCAGAGCACCGTTTCATGTCTATGGGACAAAGCGGATTGGAGAACTATATAAACGCATGAGGGAGGTGGATGATGACTGTGAAAACCTGGATGACTGCGTAACGCTCACTGAAATTCACCCATTTCAGCCATTTACCATCTTAAACTACCGTGTGACGCCTCTCCGGGCCGCCCATGATCCGGCGGAGTGCTGTCTGATCTTTCTGATCGAGGATGAGGCGGGGAAAACATTACTGTATGGAAATGATACGGCGTATTTTCCAGAGGAGACGTGGGAGTATCTGCGCGGCCGGCAGTTGGACCTGGTCAGCCTTGACTGCACTATGGGAATTCTGGGAGACGGGGCGACTCACATGGGCTGGGCCGGGGACGTAAGAACGAAGGAGAGGCTGGAAGCCATGGGCTGTGTCCATGACAGCACCGTGTTCATCCTCAATCATTTCTCCCATAACTGCGGCCACGGACTTTCCCATGATGAGATGGAGCGGCTGGCGGCACCAGAGGGCTTTCTGACAGCCTACGACGGGTTTACAGCAGAAGTATAGGACGAAAGACGGGAGAGAGAAGATGCAGAAAAAATTAAATCGAATTTATGACGGCCCTATGCAGGCGTTTTTATTCTGGCTGTGCTGGCTTGTGTACTTTGCCTCCTACATTGGCAGGCTTAACTATTCGTCAGCCATGCCGGCGATGATTGGAGGATCTGTGATTACCGCCTCGCAGGCCGGATTTATCAGTATGGTCTACTTTTTTGCCTATGGTGCAGGACAGTTTTTCAATGGTATGCTGGCGGACCGCCTTCATCCGGGGAAAATGATTTTTATCGGGCTGTTTGCATCCGGTCTCTTAAATATGGCCATGGGTTTCTTATCAGGATTTGGACTGATGGCGCTGTTCTGGTGCGCTAACGGGTATACTCAGGCGATGATCTGGCCTCCGATCATGAGAATATTTGCAAAGATGATGACCGAGGAAAGAAAGGTAAAATACTGCGTGCATATCACTTCCACCATGGCAGTGGGAACCCTGGCCTCGTATCTGCTGTCTGCGGCCATGATAGCGGCTGCCGGATGGCGGTTTGTGTTTTATGCTGCCGCTGTATGCATGTGCGCTTCTGCGCTGGTATTCCGGCGAGGGTTCAAAATGGTTGAGGCGTATTCTGCGTGTCATGGCGATGGGGATGAACGTGGGAATGCGGCAGTATATGAAAAGAAGGGAGAACGCAGGAAGGAAGCAGAAAACGGCTCCATGCCGTTTGCAAAGCTTCTGACCGCATCCGGCCTTCTTTTTCTCCTGATACCAGTGGTGGTTCACGGCGTTTTAAAGGACGGTGTGACCTCCTGGGTCCCAACCTATATCAGTGAAACATTTATGGCCTCGCCAACGCTGTCTGTGCTGGTGACGACCATGCTTCCGGTCATTAACCTGACCGGGGCATATGCCGCTCAGTTTATGTACCGGAGATTCTTTCAGAAGCAGGAGGTTAAGACGGCGTCTTTTTTCTTTCTCATTGCCACCGGCGCGCTGGTCCTGCTCTGGCGGTTCAGCGCAGTCAATATGTTTCTGACGGCGGGACTGCTGTCTGTCATTACAGCGTCCATGATGGCGGTCAATACGCTGTTTGTCAATCTGCTCCCGCTTCATTTCGAGAAGGAGGGAAGAGTTTCTACCGTTTCGGGATTTTTAAATGCGATGGCCTACCTGGGGTGCGCCATTTCTACTTATGGAATTGGTGTACTGGTCCAGCATATGGGCTGGCAGGTGACGATCTTCGGCTGGCTGGCCATGACTGCCGCCGCACTGGCCGTGTGCTTTGCATTGAGAAAACAGGTATTTACAGTAAAATCGAAAAAGGAGGAGATCATCCATGAGCAAATGGGTCTATCAGGCAGACGGGTTCAGCCCCGATGAGGAAAGCTGCGTACTGCACGAGACCGTATTCCATAACGGGAACGGCTATATCGGTGTACGGTCTAATTTTGAAGAGGGGTATCCGGAGGGACAGAAAACCATCCGGGGCTCCTATATCAACGGATTTTATGATTTTGTGAAAATGCCCCAGGCGGAAAAACTCTGCGGCTTTGTCGAGGAAAAACAGACCATGGTCAATGTGGCCGATACCCAGACAATCCGTCTAAAACTGGGCAGTGAGGAATTTTCCCTGTTTGAGGGAACCGTCCTTCGGTTTTGCCGCCGTCTGGATATGGAAAAAGGTGTCACGGAACGCAGCATGGTCTGGCGTTCTCCCCAGGGAAAAGAGGTAGAAATCACCAGCCGGCGTATGGCTTCCTTTGTCAAATTGCCGCTGTTCACGATTGAATATCAGGTAAAATCCTTAAATTACAGCGGCGAAGCCGAAATAATCTCGGATCATAACGGGGAAGTGAGCAATTATTGTAATCCGGATGATCCGAGAGTCGCAGGGGAAAGCATCTCTCACCTTCGCCCGGTAAAGGCAGCCGTGGAGGGAGATGTTTCCTGTCTGGTCACTGCCGCCGCAGCTTCGGGACTGCTGGCCTGCAGTGCGGTATGCCACCGCCTTTCTATCCAGGCAAAGGAGACGAGGGAGACGGCAGGGCACCGGATCACCCGGACGTATTCGCTTCATATGAAGGCCGGAGAGACCATTTCCATGACAAAATACACGGTGTTTACGGACTCTGTGCGTCGCCCGGATGCATTGGCATGGGCTATGGATGAGATGAATGAGGCTGTGGAAAAGGGCCTGGAATACTGGTATCAAAGACAGAAACAGTACCTGACGGAATTCTGGAGGCATTCAGATCTCGATATTGACGGGGATGAAGAGACCGCTGTGGCAGTACGATACAATCTCTACCAGCTGCTTCAGTCCGCAGGACGGGATGAATTCTGTAATATTGCTGCTAAGGGGTTGTCCGGAGAGGGGTACGAAGGCCATTACTTCTGGGATACCGAGATGTATATGCAGCCATTTTTTACTCTGACAAACCCGGATATCTCCAGAAAGCTTCTGTCATTTCGATACAGAACGCTTGACGAAGCCAGGAAGAACGCCCGGATCGCCGGGCATGAAAGCGGCGCGTTATATCCATGGAGAACTATTATGGGAAAGGAGTGTTCTGGTTATTTTCCATCCGGAACTGCCGCGTATCATATCAATGGGGACATTGCCTATGCGGTGGCGGCGTATTACCTGGTAACAGAAGACCGGGAGTTCCTCGCGGACATGGGGGCGGAGATCCTGTTTGAGACAGCCAGACTCTGGATAGATGCCGGAAACTTCCACGAGGGCCGTTTTGAGATCCATGAGGTGACGGGGCCGGACGAATACACGTGTCTGGTAGATAATAATTACTATACAAATGCGTGTGCAAAGTACAATCTTCACTGGGCTGTAAGATCCTGGGAGATCTTGAAAGAGGCGGGAACATTGGGAGCGGTAGCGGAGAAAATCGGTTTGACTGATGAGGAAGCAGAACTTTTCCGGAAGGCGGAGCAGGCCATGTACCTGCCATATGATGAAAAGCTGGGGATTAATCCGCAGGATGAGACGTTTCTGTCTAAAAAGATTTGGGACTTCGATCATACGCCCAGGGAAAATTTTCCGCTTCTCCTTCATTATCATCCACTGTATTTATACCGCCATCAGGTGTGTAAGCAGGCGGACACGGTGCTGGCCCACGTGCTGTTTGAGGACCTGCAGTCACGGGAGACAATGGAGAAATCGTTTGACTACTATGAGAAGATCACTACTCACGATTCCTCTCTATCCACATGTATCTTCAGCATCATGGCTTCACGTCTTGGGAAAAAAGAAAAGGCATATGGCTACTTCGGAGACTCGGCAAAGATGGATCTGTTTAATACGCACCATAATACGGGTGATGGAATCCATACAGCCAACATGGGCGGCGTCTATATGGCGGTTGTCTATGGCTTTGGCGGCCTTAAAGTGAAGGAGCAGGGGCTGTTCCTGGATCCATATCTGCCTGAAAAATGGAATGCCTGCCGTTTCCAAATTGTTTATCTCGGAAGCTTAATTTCGGTGGAGGTCAATCGGAAGGGATGCAGGCTGTCTCTGTTGGAAGGAAAGCCGCAGACGGTGACTGTTTACGGAAAACAGTGTTCTTTAACGGGAGTTTCTGAGTTTTCACTGAGGGAGACAGAGGGATGCAAAAAGGACAGCAGAGAGAAGAGTATACCACAGTATGACGCGGTAATTTTCGATCTGGATGGAGTCATCTGCCATACGGACGTGTATCATTATCAGGCGTGGAAGGCATTGGCGGACCGGCTGGGAGTACCGTTTGATGAGCAGGTCAACAATCTTTTAAGAGGCGTGTCCCGGGAGGAGAGCCTGGAGATTATCTTAAAGCACGGCGGCCTTACGACATTGACGGCCGAGGAGAAACGACGGGCCTGCGCTGAGAAGAATGAGATCTACAAGGGACTTTTAGATGAGATGTCACCAGCCGATTTAAGCAAAGAGGTGAAGGATACACTTGACGGCCTTCGGGCCATGGGGATAAAGCTGGCGATCGGTTCCTCCAGTAAAAATGCGAAGAAGATTCTGGAACAGATTGGTCTCGGAGACTATTTTCATGCTGTTTCAGACGGAACAAACATCACACATTCGAAACCGGATCCGGAGGTATTTCTTCTGGCGGCACAGTATGCAGAGGCTGAACCAGAACGCTGTCTTGTCGTCGAAGACGCAAGAGCCGGTATTGAGGCCGCGTGCAGAGCCGGAATGGACAGCGCTGGAATTGGCGACGCCGCATTATACGAAAAAGCCGTTTACAGCATGGAAACTTTTTCGCAGCTGCTCACAATCTGTGGAATACTGTGAGTTGGATCATGGAGGAAAAACCGCTGTCTGTACCGTTTTCGTCAGAACTTCCGTAGAAGAGTCCGGGGACGATGGACAGGAGGCAGACAACACATATCCGATACTTAATGGGCAGATACCGGCATCAGAAGGGCATGGCCTGTGGAAAAAGCAGGGAAGCGGGGCGTGGAAATTCTTAAAAGACAAAGAAGGATATGCCCAAAAAGAATGGCTGAAGATCGGAGAAGACTGGTACTTATTCGGTGATAATTCCATCATGATTACCGGCTGGTCCCTGGTAAATCAAACCTGGTACTATAGCGGCGGCAGCGGAGCCATGCTTACTGGATGGCAGTTCATAAATGGCAACTGGTATTACTTAAAGCCTGACGGAAGCATGGCAGTCGGCTGGCTGGAAGCAGACGGAAAGTGGTATTATTTAAGGCCGGATGGAAGCTGTCTGATAAACGGAGTGACTCCTGACGGATACCGCGTGGACGGGAACGGTGTATGGGACGGAAATGAGAAATAGGTAAGATTAATGAGGTTCACTTGACAGAATGAACTTAATAACATTCATGTTACACTCAAAAAAGACTTTGGGAAAACACCCCGAAGTCTTTTTTTGAGTGTGTGAAAATAGATAATGAGAAGAAATTGAGATGAAATCTTCCCCCTCCACCACCTCCTATATCTCAGCGGGAACTTTATCTGGATTTTTAAAACAAATCAGTGTATATAACCGGGCGTCCAGAAATATGGCCCGGAACGTGCGCTGGACGGAGGCGGCAGCACTTTCACGGTCGCCTTTTCTAAGTGACTGGCAGGAAAGCGCAAACTGTTCAAAGCCCTCCTGTGCCAAAGCCGCACATTCTTCAACCAATATATAGGGGCGGTCCAGATAATGGCCCCAAATTAAGGCGTCGTCAAACTGCTCAAGAATATTTTCCAGACATTTCTGCGGCATATGCGCCTTTAGGAAAGCGGTAATAATATGTATAATACCGGAACTTCTCTGTCTCAGAGGACTCGACTCCCACTCAGAGGCTGTATCCGCAAGCTGAGAATCATCCAGCAGGGAAAACGCAGCAAAGGAAAGTTTCCCGGTACAGACAGCCAGAATCTGCAGGACATTTAAAAAAAGAGTCAGATTGTTTTCGATGATATTTTGCTCTATGCGGATAGGCGCCAGTTCCTCCGATGTCCGCAGTACAGAACCTTTTTTTTCAATAGTATGGATCAGTCCGATGTCGCTTAGCAGAGCCATCGCCTTGGCTGCAGTTGATTTGGAAATCTTGTACGTATGCATGATTTCAGGCTCTGATGGGAAGTATGTACGATGACTGAATTCACCTAACTGGGCGCGCCGATACAGGCTTTGCGCAACAGCAGCATAAAGCGGAGAGCGGTTTTTCCCTCGGAACCATTGGTAGGTAACCGGCTCCCCCGGGACAGGGACGATTTTCTGTAAGTCATTTAAATAGACTGCCGCCTGCCGGCCTGCGTTTCTATACATCTCCTCCAGTTTGGCAATCAGGGATTCCCTCTCTTTCCGTTCCACCATCCCCTGCATAATGGACAGATTTTGTTTCAGAAAGTCTGCCGATACAGTGAACGGATCTTCTAATTGAGACTGCATGACATAGGGGAAACGCGCATAGTGCTCCATGTCGGTCTGAAGATCCAGCACAGTCTGGTTGCGGTAGGGCAGCAGCAACTCTGTAAAAAAAGCAGTTATGCGCTGGCGATTGATCATCTGGTCATCAGAAGAACCTTCAGCATCCGCAAAGACGCTTAAACGGCCGCAGTGCATCGCCCCTTCTGTATAAAGGGGAGGCATGATCAGTTCAAGGCCGCGGTAAACATCCAATATGCTTTCACGTCTTTGCATCAATGACTGAATGTAACCTTTTTCGCTCTCGCCAAAACAGACGATGGCACGCTTACCAGCGGAGGTACATATCACACCTTCTTCCTTCAGCATATGGATTACCTTTCGCACAGTAGTAATTCCCACCTGATACCGCTGGCAAAGCTCGCTCTGGCTGGGGAATACATCTCCACAGCGGAGAACCCCACTGTATATCTGTGTCAAAATGGATTGATAAAGCACTTTATATAGCAGACTTTCCTGTTCCACGTATACCTCCTTATAAATATGCTGGTGATTGATCACTTTGTGAATAGCAGCATAAACTGGTTTTAGTATACCATAAAATCGACTGAAAACACTTGATAATTTAGCAGAGGAAGAATATAATATAACCTATAGCCTATTCGAGGAAGAAATGCTGCCAGCACCGCTGCAGATTTCACCGCATAGGGGTGATGTAATTGGTAAAGGGGAAAATATTAAATGCTGAAGAATATAAAGATCAGAACACGAATGCTGCTGTCATACGCCGTTATCATTCTGTTAGGCTTAAGTGCCAGTGTGGCCGCACTGATTATGATGGATCGAATCAGTGGGAATCTGACCGTTTTTTATGAAAATAATTATGCTGTGACAGTCAAAGCATGGACTGCGAAACGGGAGATGCAGTATGCGAGGGCAGACATTCTGAAAGGTATTCTGGAGACAGATGACGATGATATGCAGACTGCACTGGATCAGGCTTCGGCCGCACTGGCCAATATGCGGGCGGCCTTTCCGGTGATTCGTGAACGCTTTAAGGGGGATATGGCGCTGATGGATGAAGTGGATTCCATCTTAGTCAAAGCCATCGTTTATCGGGATCAGGTTTTTGATCTGGTAGAGGCAAAGAAAAATGAGGAAGCATTTGCCTTGATGAAAGCCAGCTATATACCATTGTTGGATCAAATATCAGACACACTTGATAAAATTTCAGGACAGGCGGAAAGGAATGCCAAGGAAAAAGTAGATCAGGGGAAGCAGCTGCAGAGAATTTTCATGCTGGTTGTCATTGGAATCATCGTACTTAATATCATTCTGGCTGCTTCATTAGCGCTTCATATATCGAATGGAATCCGCAGGCCTGTAGAGGAGATCCGAACCGCAGCGGAAAAACTGGCGTCGGGTAATTTAGATGTGTCAATCGATTATTATGCGGAGGATGAACTGGGGAATTTGTCTGATAGTATACGTTCTCTAATACATATATTCCAGGGAATTATTGGTGACATGGGCTATGGCCTTGCTGCTTTAGGCAGCGGTGATTTCACAGTTGATTCCAAAGCAGAGGAGCTTTACGTGGGTGATTTCCAGAAGTTGAAAGTTTCTATGGATGAGATCATAGAAAAGCTGAGCCTGATGATGGTGCAGATCAGTCAGTCATCAGACCAGATTTTTGCCGGCAGCAGCCAGGTCTCTTCTGGTGCACAGGCTGTTGCCGGCGGTGCAACAGAGCAGGCTTCTGCTGTCGAGGAATTGGCAGGTTCCATCAACGAGATATCAGCCCAGGTCAGCGAGAACGCACAAAACGCACGTCATGGCAGCGAACTGGCTGAAACCGCCGGAATAAAAATGATAGAAAGCAACCGGGAAATGCAGGAGCTGATCAGTGCTATGGGAGATATCAGTGACAAGTCCGGCAAAATAGAGAAAGTACTCAACATCATAGAGGACATTGCATTTCAGACCAAAATTCTTGCTCTGAATGCTGCTGTGGAGGCGGCACATGCCGGCAAAAACGGAAAAGGGTTTGCGGTTGTAGCCAATGAAGTACGAAATCTGGCCCAAAAATCTGCAGAAGCGTCTAAAAATACGGCTGCTCTGATCGCAGAGACGATTCAGGCTGTAAATTTAGGGACGAAACTGGCAGACGAAACTGCAAATATGCTGGCAGAGGTTGTGGAAAGTGTTAAACAGGCAGTACTTGCAGTTGACAAAATTTCCGAAGCATCCAGCGAGCAGGCTGTCTCGATTGCCAAAGTGACACAGAGTGTAAATCAGATATCCGATGTAGTGCAGAACAATTCGGCTACTGCCGAGGAAAGTGCTGCTGCAAGCGAGGAGCTGTCTGTGCAGGCGCATATTTTGTCAAGTCTGGTAAGTCAGTTTAAACTAAAATAACCGGGTATACTGATGTGTCAGAAGCGAAAAAAATCATTAGAAGCGAAAAAATTCAATGGACAAAGAGAAGCACTGCTAAGAACTTGTCCATTGAATTTTTTTTCTGCAAATCGTTGGTTGATGAAAGGATGCAGGCCGGGGTACTTACCCGGAACAGCCATATCTGAGTATTTTATTTCAAAAAGAGATTCTCATATTGTTCTATTTGGACTGGTCTGCTGATCAGGAATCCCTGAACACCGTCACATCCAAGTTCCTGTAATATGGAAAACTGTTTTTCATTTTCCACGCCCTCTGCGATCAAACGCATATGCAGGCTGTGGCAGATTTGTACAAGTGACGATATCAGCATCTGCGAGCGTTTATTATGATCGATATCATCCATTAAGCGCTTATCTACTTTTAATGTATTCAGGTCCGCATTGATAAACAGCGCCATATTGGAATAGCGCGAACCAAAATCGTCAATAGAGATGGCAAATCCGGCTTTTTTAATCTTATCAATGATGGAAATCAAAAAATCATTGTCATAGTTCTCATCATTTTCAATAATTTCAATTTCCAGTAAGGACTTATCTACATCATACCGTTCCCAGATTGCATTCAGCATCTCTATGTATTCCGGAATGCGCAGCGTATAGCGGGAAAAATTCACACTGACCGGCTTTAACAAAAGATTTTCTTTTTTCCATTTTTCCAGCAGCTTACAGATCGTTTCAAAAACAAAAAAGTCAATATAGTGAATACCTCGTGCGTTCTCTAAATAATTGATAAAATCATTGGGCATAATAAGCTTTCCCTGGTGGTCATGATAGCGAATCAGCGCCTCTCCACCGATGATATGCCGATTGAAATCAACTTTAGGCTGCAGATACACTTCAAATCTCCCGTCTGCAATTTCTTCTTCCAGTTTACTTTTATCGGAGAACTGCAAGATGGTATCGTTATGAAAACGATAGCGATTCGAAGTTGGATTTTTGCGGTAAAAATCCATTTTATCTTTGTACATCAATTCGTCTGCTTCACTTATTTTACTGTCTATCTCCGTTACTTTATCTGTCCAGATAGAACCAACAGCACCTTTACAGTTGGTGCTTAACAAAATGTAATGTTTCAGATTTACTACCTGGTCTTCAAGGGCGCTTTGACTAATTCCATTTATTAACACGACAAATTCATCCCCGCCCAGACGATAGATATCACCCGCAGGGAATGCTTTCTTCAACATCTCTGCACCCTCGATCAGTATCTGGTCTCCGAACTTATGCCCCATGTGATCATTGATGTCTTTCAAGCCATTGATATCCATATAAACCACGCCTAAGGAAGTGAAGCTGTCACTTTGACAAAGCTTCTCTATATCCTGCAGATATTTATTACGATTAAAGGCGCCTGTCAATTCATCATAAAAACTATGATAAATCAGTTTATCATTTAACTCTGACTTTTCAATAGAAATACCAATGAAATAGCTTAATGTTTCCATCATTGAAGTATTCATCAGTAATTCTACATTAGAGTTATCAGCGCCAATGAAACCTGTCAGCTGATCATGCATTACGATTGGGGATAGAACCATGCTGTGAATCCCCTGTTTATGCAGTACCTCAAACGTATATGTATTTTCTTCTTTCAAGGCGTCTGCATTGGGAATCACAATACTTTTTCCCTGACAAAATTCTTCATACCACGGTTCGAGCAGCTTAATATCCATACGCTGGCAATAGTCCATCTGAGGAACGATATCTGCGCGGCACCATTCATAGATACAGTCCATCTTCGTATCGTTGATTTCAAACATATACGCCCGCTCTGCCTCTAAAAATGTGCCAATAATATATAGGATATCATTCATGTATTCTGCCATATCCATACAGCCATACATACGTTTAAGGCATTCCATTGTCTGCAGTTCCTTTCGTAACATATTTTGTGATTTACGGTGTTCTTTTTCTACTTTTGTTCGTGCATTTACCAAATCATTCACATCCGTATACACAACATATATAACGGGTACTCCGTCGATGGATTCATTTGTAAAAGTACCTATGAAACGAATCCAGATCGATGATCCATCTTTACGGGGCATTTTGCAAACAGCATCATATCCCCTTTGATTGGCAGTTAATGCGTCTTTTACAGCCTTCTCAATTGTCTGATATTCTTCCGGAGCGTTGGAAAAATAAAGGCGCACACTTCCATGAAAGTTCTGATCATATTCCTCTTTTGTATAGCCTGTCTTGTCATAGAAAAAGCGATTCGCCCAAATGACCTGAAAATCATCATTCAGCAGATGTTTACTGACGCTTATATGCAGTGAAGTCATCAACATATTATATTCATTACTTATTGTTGACAAATTAAACGAATTCTCCATATCTTTCTCCTTGTATGATCCTAAAACGCTTTTCATACTTCTGATTGGTCGATTAGTTTACCTGGATATTGCGATAAAGATGTACTGTTGCCTGCAGAATCAGTTCTGCACGCTGGTTTAGCAATGTATATCTTCCCTGAGTTGACTATAGGTTATTATATCCAGAATCTGTTAAATTAGCAAGTGTTTTAGAACTTTTATAAATACTGAGCATGGCTGAACCGGGATTTATCAAATCGTTTACAAGAGGGAGCCGCCGTGAAACAGGAAACGGAAGCAGAACGGCTTGACAAAACTATCTCAATTAGTTATCATACAATTAACTAATTAAAATAGCTTGATCGGATTTCTAATCGGGATGCGGATAAAGAAGTAACTAATGGAACAAGAGAGATAAGGTGTATCCGGCAGAGCGCAGATTGCAGAGATGGTAACTGTTAAGTTAAGGAGGTCTTGCTGTGAAAGTAAACAGATGTATAAAGGAATCTTTTATCGTAATTGGTAAGGAAGGTTCCACACTGGATGGTGAAGGCTTTATTCAAAAGTTATGGTATCATGCAAATTCACATTTTGAAGAGATTCAGCATTTAGCAAAGAAAGATGAAGATGGGAATATCCGCGGAATATGGGGAGCCATGACTGATTTTTCCCGTTCTTTTAAGCCGTGGGAGAATTTTAACAAAGGGCTTTATCTTGCAGGAGTGGAATGCGTTGATGATGCAGAAGCTCCCGATGGCTGGAGTAAGTGGATTGTTCCCGGTTATGAATATATTTATGCAGAATGTGAAGAGGAGGCTGTGTTTCCCAGGGTAATCGGGTATATGAGGGAGAACGGCATTCCACTGGCTGGTGCAGTTCAAGATTTTACTTGCCCGCAGACAGAGAAAAATTATGTGTTTTTCCCGATTCGTAAGCTATAAACCAATTTTAGTCAGCCAGGTGAACAGGATTATCTGTTAGAAAATGAGGTATTTTTCTTGAAAAAGGTATTGAAATCTTTTACATTTTGGTTTCTGTTGATTTCAGTTTTAGAAATTTTTATGCACCAGATGGGACAGGATTCAAAGAGCATTGTACTTATTAGATTTAACCCCATTCTGAACATGATTGCTGAGTCAGATGGATTCCTGTATTCTTTTATGAAATCAGGTTTACAGATTTCGTGTAATACAATAGAAGGTCAAATCTCAATATACTGGTACATTGGCTCTGTTTTAGTTTTTATATTCTATGGTGTCATTTTGGATTGTATAAAATGGGGAGTTAAGCGTTGGCGCAGCCACAGGGAATGCCCCTGAATTTTGCATAACTAAATGCAGGCAAATAAGCGAAAAAGCCGGACTGAATAGGGGGGAAAGGAATATTTTATGAATGAACATCAAGCCAGAAACTTTGTTTACAGGAATGCGAGACCGTTGGAGCTTGCCCGATGGAAGTATTTATTTGAAGGCGGCAGCCGGGAAGAGGTGTTGACTGCATTGGCTTCATATCAAAATGACGACGGCGGCTTTGGCCATGCTCTGGAGCCTGATTGCTGGAATCCGGATTCTTCGCCAATCCAGACATGGGCCGCTGCGGAAATCTTACGAGAAATTGGATTTGAGGAAAAAGATCATCCAATTATTCAGGGAATCCTTCAATATCTATCATCCGGAAAGGATTTTGACGGCCATACCTGGGCTAATACCATTGCCACCAACAACGACGCTCCTCATGCACCGTGGTGGGAGTATGCGCCTGATGCTGAAAGATCTTATAATCCAACCGCCAGTCTGATTACTTTTATTTTGAAATATGCGGAACCGGAAAGCAAATTCTTTGCATTAGCCTGTTCGCTTGCAGAAGAGGCCTATCACTATTTTAAGGCGCATTTTCCAATGGAATCAGTGGGGAATGTATCCTGTTTTGTAAGATTATATGAGTATTTGAAAGAAAGTGAAACAGACACTCTGATAGATCTGATAGAATTCAAGGCCCTGTTACAGCGGCAGATCCAATATGTTATGACCTGTGACACCGCCAGGTGGACTGCCGAGTATGTATGCAAGCCTTCATTTTTTATCAGCTCAAAGTTAAGTGACTTCTATGAGGAGAACCGGGAACTATGTGAATTTGAGTGCGAATTTATAGAGAACACGCAGGAACCGGATGGAACCTGGGCTATTACCTGGTCGTGGGCCGATTACGCGGAGGAATGGAGCATTAGTAAGAATTGGTGGAAATCCGATTGGATCATAAAATATCTCCATTATTTAAGGGAGATTCGTTAAATGAGACAAAACAAACCTCACAGGGGCAGGCTTTTACAGGATAAGAGCAGCCTTGGCAGTGCGATATGATACTGGTTTCAGCTTTTCTATACAGGGACAGCAGGCGGAACGCTTGACAAAACTATTTCAAATAGTTACTATGTAATTATCAGATAAGACTGGAGGAGAGTTATGGCACGGGCGGGACTTGATAAAAACGCAGTGGTGGAGAGGGCTGCACAGTTAGCAAACGAAGTGGGAATTGACCATATTCAACTAAAAACGCTGGCGGAAAGCCTTAATATCCAGCCGCCATCACTTTACAACCATATCAGGGGGTTAGATGATTTACATCATGAGCTGATGCTCTATGGGTGGCGGCATATGGAAGAACGAATGCTGGAAGCGATGGGGAGCAGTGACGGATATGCTGCATGGGAATCGGTCTGCTGGGCATTTTATCGATATGCGACCGAAAATCCAGGAGTGTTCAGTGCGATGCTCTGGTACAATAAATACCGGGATGACGAGACGCAGAGCGTCACGGAAGAATTGTTTACCATGTGTTTTAAAATCGCCTCCTCCCTGAACATCTCTGAGGAAAACTGTAATCACCTGCTCCGCACGTTTCGGGCATTTCTGGAAGGGTTTTCTCTGTTAGTGAACAACAATGCCTTTGGCCATTCGCTGTCAGTGGAGGAGAGCTTCGACCTGTCTTTGAAGGTGATGATCGCAGGCATGAAGGAATTGGAAGGAAAATAAATGGCACCGAAATTTACTGTCAGCGCGGTCTGTGTCAGGGGCTGCTGAGTTGAAATTCAGATCGGAGAGTGATGAAACTATGTCTAATCAGTATCAGGTTATTGACGAAAAATCATGGGATAGAGCCATGCATTGTTTTATTTTCAGAAACAGTATTGAGCCGGCATTTTGTGTGACATTTGAAGCCAATATCACCAATTTTAAGCGTAAGATAAAAGAACAGGGACTTTCTTTTACGATGGCGATGGTATATGCAGTTTGTAAATGTGCCAATGAAATCGAAGCGTTTCGTTATCGCTTTTTAGACGGACAGGTAGTGCTGTTTGATAAAATTGATACTGCATTTACCTACCTGAACAATGAAACAGAACTCTTTAAGGTAGTCACGGTACCTTTCGTGGGAAATTTGAAGGAATACTGCGAATCAGCATTGAAAACGGCACAAGAGCAAAAAGAATACTTTACCGGACCGTTAGGAAATGACGTATTTCAGTGTTCACCTATGCCGTGGGTCACATATACTCATATTTCACATACCAATTCTGGAAAGAAGGATCAGGCAACGCCTCTCTTTGATTGGGGAAAGTATTATGAAAAAAATGGGGAAATCCTGATCCCTGTTTCTGTGCAGGCACACCACTCTTTTGTCGATGGTTTGCATATTGGCCAGTTTGTGGATAAATTACAAAATTTTTTTGATGAGTATTAAGGTCAGAATATGGCTGCAAGGCTATCCTGGTCCGCATCCCTGTCAAATAACAGATTTTTGCTATCCTGCGCCAACGTAAAATTTTATTTGGAAATAAATAGAAAGAGGCTGGGAAAGTCAGGGCACAGGGAGCATCCCGCCCCTTCTTCCCACGGGAGGGATGCATTGCTGAGCTCCTTAATCAAGGGACGGAAGCACGATGGCTTCGGCCTCCAGGATGCCGCCGGCAATCAGCTTCTCTTTCCCGGCCTTGAAAATATCAAGAGCCAGGCACTGCAGTTCCTCTGCAAACAGATCGGCATCTCTTTCTTCCAGACTTTTCAGCAGGGCTGTGGTCGAACGGGAATCAAACCTGAATGGATAAGGCTTCACATCATTCAATGGATAACCCAGATACTGAATCTGCATCAACCCGCCTAATATCTCTCTTAAAGCCGGTGACTGTGCATTCTCGCTCAGCAGCGAGAAGCAGACACCGAACGTCATATAGTAATCTCCGGAAATAACAATGGTTTTCAGCCAGGAGGCTCTGTCTTGAATAGAACTGTCTGTAAGCGAAGGAAAAACAGACCGGGCTGCGTCTTTACAGATGATCAGGATAATCTGCATGCTCTGTAGATATTGCAGCAGAGCCTTTTTCAAATTAGGAGTGGAAAAACTGGAAATCGGAGCCGGATTATCCACTCCTACCAGCACCCGCGTTCCTTTTCCCGGGCTGGTCTCTACAATTCCGATGTCGCTGAGAATTTTCACGGCGCGGCGGACCGTGATGAATGGTACAGAATACTGTTTCGCCAGAGTAGAAAAGGAGGGAAGATATTCCTGGTTTCCCAATAATGAATAGATTTGGCGGAGCAGTTTCATGGCCAAATTAAAATTGACCAGAGGACGTTCCGAGAAATAATTCCACTCGTATGGGATTGGCTTGACCGGAGGCTCTGGCGGAGGCAGTGAATCATGATACTGGTGTATTCCTTCAATGTGTTTTTGATAAAGGCGTACCAGCAAATCTTTTAGATGGCCATAATCAGATGCCTTACACAGGGCCAGTATCTGTGCAGTCTCCCTTTTTAAAAAGGTCATATAACCATAGATATATGCCTTATCCCTCAGGCGCATAATGGTGGAGTGTCCAAAGAAGGTTGTGCTTAAATATAAGTTGAGAAAGAGAGGATTTCCCAGGCCTTTCAGGATATGGAAAAAAAAGTCAAAAAACGGATATTCATTACAAGGCGACATCCGTTGAAAGATCTCGGTGAGTTTTTCCAAGTCATCATCCGTACACAGTTTCAGACCCTGCAGCATCACCTCCGGCCAGATGATCAGCATCGCATCGCATAAGTCCAAAAGTGCATCTTTGGTGGCATAGCTGTAGGTTCTGTATTCCGTCCGGCATTCCTCTTCGTTGACATCGTAAGTCACAATTGCACTCCGTCCCTGGCTTAAGGAAACGTAATGATCTTCCTGTAAGAGCCTCAGCGCATTGTGGATTGTGGAGCTTGAAACATTAAAGGTTTTGCAAAGTTCAGGTACTGTAGGAAGACTTGAACCAGTGGGATATAAGCCAAAATGAATGCAGTTAAACAGATGTTTGTAAGCCATATTATATAAATTTAAATCATCCAAATTATTTTCATCCTCCCAAACCGGAATTTTCTTTATTTTATCATTTCTCCGACATGAAAGAAACTATTTTTTTGAATTATTTTTGAACATCGCTTATCTGGAGGCGGGCGGAAGGGGTGAACAGCCTAATATCAGGCATCAGGTCTGCGTTCTGCAACTATGGAATAATCCTCATTCCATTCCCCTGTCTGATAATCATAGATCAATATCTGATGAGGCTCTTTCAGGGATATCCATATCTCAAAATCTGCCGGTTTAAAATCCCCATCGGTGATAAGCTGATCATTCAAGCGCCAGTAAGATGCATCTTTTCCAATTAAATAGGTCATATAATAACTGATGCCTTCTTCTCCGGCAACAGCAGTAATTCCGCCGCTGTATTCAAGAATGTCCCTTGTTTCATCCCAGTCCGGAATACGCTGTTGGATTTCTTTTTCCAGCTGATCCAGAATTTCATAATGATCGGTCTTCCAGTTATATACCTCAAGCTGGTCGTACTCAGGGCAGGCCAGATAGGCTTTTCTCCCTTTCATATCCGGGATTTCGATGGAAAAATGAGTGCTTCCATGAAAAAATGGAAGGGTTTCTGCTGCATAAACGATCACATTGACTTCATTCCTGTCCTTTTTACTCTGTTTCCATACCACCCGGCTGATACGATAGCCGGAAATATTCAAATCCCCTTCCATGCTTAAACTGTCTGTGTTTTCCTGATATGCGATATGCGATATCTGGATCAGGTGGGGTTCTAAGGGTACCCCGACGATAAAAACCCGAATCAATACAGTCAGCACAAAGGCAGCCAGCAGGCCGGAAACTATCGCTACCGCAAGCTTCAGCCTTCTGGTCCGCTTCTTTATCTTCTTAAATCCATCCAGGACAAGAGTTTCTTCTTTAGACGGTTCTGCAGCGAGCTTCATGTCCGCTTTCAGTTCTTCATAAAAATCACGGCATTCCTGACAGCATTCCAAATGAGACTTTACCAAATCAGTACCGGCTTCGCTCAATATCCCATCCACATATCCCGGAATTAAGTCCCGGATAATATCACAAGTATAGTTAGGACTCATGCTCCTTCAGCTCCTTTCTGATTTTTTGCTTGGTACGGTAAAATACGGTTCTGGCCCAATTCTCACTCTTACCGAGTATTTCCCCGATATCGCGGAAAGAAAGCTCCCCGGTTATGCGGTACAAAACTACCTCTCTCTCCAATTCCGGCAGATGGTGAATGGCCTGATAGAGCTCCAGTCTGTTTTCCTTCTGTAAAACACTGGCTTCTCCATCCAAAACAGAAGTATCCGGCAGTGCATCGGTCAGCTCTACCGGTTCCAGCCGCTTCTTTTTACGCAATTCCTGCCAGAGCACATGTTTGGCAATCTGACAAAGCCATACTGACAGTTTGCAGGAACCATCGTACCGGGAGATAGAGGTAATGGCCCGCAAAAAGGTTTCCTGCATCAGCTCCTGGGCCCATTCGGAATCACAGGTTCGGGCATACAGGAACCGGTAGACTAAATTTTCATATGTTCGATAAATGGATTCCATATCCATGTTCTGCTCATGGGAACCTTTCACTTCTCCACCTCCTCTCACCTCTTATATCACATATTTGCATGATTCGTTACAAATAAATAAAATAAATGTAAACGGATCATGCTTACCTGCTGCCGTAGTTTTTTTTGTAAAGCCTCCGATTGACTGTCGTGTGATTTCAGACTACAACAGTTTCGTCAGGATTGGTGTAAAATTTGCAGCAGCGTTCACATAGTATCCGGAAAGAAGGGCCTGATAGCGGGCAGCCATCTCCTTATGCAGGCCAAAATAGTGAAGCTGCTGTTCCAGATAGTAGGAGAGATACTTACCGGTATCCAGTGCGTGGCCGGAGTGGAGTGCGTGATCCACAAGGGCGGGTTTAATGGAAGCGATACTTATGGCAGCCAGCATGGGATAGTCGGTATCTTTTCCGACAGCGCCATATTCTTTAATGCGCGAGGCATTAAAGGTTAACAGGCGTTGATGAATGGCAGGAAAAAGTATGATTTCATCATAAAACCTTCCAAAGGGCAGACACTCCAGACAGAGACGGAGTTCCAGCGCGCTGGAGATAAAAAACATATCAAGAGGAGTCGTCTGCGGCTCGCAGGCAAGAAAAAGGGATTCAAAGGAGTTACGGACATCGCGGTAAATCAGTGTGGCGATTTCTTCTTTCCCTTTAAAATAGTAGTCGATCAGGCCGAGATTGATGTTGGCCTGTCCGGCGATCATGCGTGCGGTGGTTGCTTTATAGCCGTGTTCGTAGAAAAGGCTGCGGCCTGCCCTTAAGATGCTTTCCTTTGTTTCACTTCCTCTGTTATTATGTTTCATGACAGTACCTCCTGCAGCTTGAAAATATTCCGAAATTTTCGTGGTTTGTTTGATAAAATATATTATACATGTATAATGAAAAAACGAAAATGGAAATAAATACCGTAAATACAGGTGCTGATTTCAAGCGTTACAGGCAGAATGCCGAAAATAAAAAATAGAATTGACATTTGAAATTATACATGTATAATAAGCGTATCAAGTAAACAAAATCACCTGGAGACAGGGCAGACAAAGACGTTTGGATATGCGGAGAGGCCGCGCCGAACGTCTTTTTTGTTTATCTGAAAGACTGTCAACGTGGCTGCCGCGGTGAAATGCGGAAGAAGGGAGAATCATTATGAAAAAGAGAATGTTTGGAACGAGATTAACGGGTCTGGCTCTGGCTGCCTCATTGGCGGTGGGCGCGCTGAGCGGCTGCGGTGCGAAAACAGAGGCAAAAGCGCCGGCTGCCGACGGTGTTACGGTAGTAAAGGTTGGAACCGGCAACAATGCAGCTCCTTTCTGTTACCTTGACGAGGATGGAAATCCCGTCGGCTACGATCTGGATGTGCTGAAAGAGCTGGATAAGCGGCTGGAGCAGTACGAATTTGATATTCAGACCATGGACTTTTCCACACTGGTGGTCTCCATTGATTCCGGTTCCATCGACATGCTGTCTCATCAGCTTGTAAAGAGTGAGGCGAGAAAAGAAAAGTACTTATTTCCGGATGAGTACTACTGCCTGTCTCCGATGAGCCTTTGTGTGAGAAGCGACAGCGGAATAACCAGCATGGCCGATCTGGCAGGAAAGACCATGGAACAGAATCCGAGCGCATACGAGTATCAGATGATGATGGCGTATAACGAGGCTCATCCGGGGAACGAGGTTGAGATTATCGGAGTAAGCGACCAGTCGACTGCCGACTCTTATAAGAAGGTGTCGAATGGGCAGGTAGACGCGGCTCTGACGTACAAAGCAACGTATGACAGTGTGATGGATGACCTGGGAATCACGAATTTAACCCTGACAGATGTGGTGATGTGTGAAGATACATATATGATGTTTGCCAAGGACCAGGCGGAGCTTGTGGCGGCGGTAAGCCAGGCGACGAAAGAAATGAAGGAGGATGGGACGCTCGGAGAAATCTCGAAGAAATGGTTCGGCGGGGAAGACGTTTTTACCTCCTATGCGGATATGGTTGCGATTTCAGTGGAATAAGAATGATTCTGCCGCTGTGACTGGCAGTACGAGTCCCAAGGAGGGAAGCATATGGAAAATATATACCATTTATCGCAGGTGCCGGGATATATTCCGAGGATTCTGAAGGCCTTTCCGATGACAGCGGAGATTCTGGCGCTGTCGCTGCTGTTCAGTCTGGTAATCGGAACGCTGGTTGCAGCCGGGGCGCTGAGCAGCCACAGGATTCTGGGGAGAATCTCAAAGGGGTATATATCGTTTATGAGAGGTATTCCCACACTCGTTCTGATCTTTCTTCTGTATCTGGGGCTGCCGCAGGTGATGGCGGCACTGGGCGTCGATTTATCGGGGGTGAGCAAGACCTCCTATATTATCGCAAGCCTCTCCCTGAGTACGTCGGCCAATATGGCGGAAATGATGCGCGCGGCGTATCTGGCGGTGGAAAAGGGGCAGAGGGAGGCGGCCTACAGTGTTGGAATGAAAGGAAGCTCCGCATTTTTCCGTATTATATTTCCGCAGGCATTCGGCATCGCAATTCCGACGCTGGGAAACAATATTATTCTCCTGTTCAAGGAGACTTCGCTGGCCTTTACGGTGGGAGTCATTGATATTCTTGGAAAGGCGAGGGCGATCAGTTCAGCCAGCTACGGGAGCAACCGGCTGGAGGTATACTTAGCGGCGGGCATCATATTCTGGGCGGTATGCGCTCTGTTGGAGCAGCTCAGTAAATGGGCTGAGAAACTGTATACAAAGGGCAGACGGCAGGCGGCCGGATAGGAGGGAAGTCGGATGATAGATTTTAAATTTATAGCGGAAGCAGTTCCGGATATCTTAAAGGCCATTCCCGTCACGCTGATGCTGGCGCTTTTATCAGCGGCGGCCGGCTGGCTTCTGGGACTTGGAATTGCCAGTCTTCGGAGGGCAAAAACACCGGTAGTCTCTCAGATATGCGCCGTGTTTGTCTCCTTTATGCGGGGCGTTCCCATGGTTATTCTTTTGTACGTTGCCTATTATGCGCTTCCCGTTATGGTTTACAGCTATGGAGTCAGCATCGGGAGAGAATTCGACGTATCGGTTGTTCCGCCTGCCGTATATGCAATCGCGGCCCTGACCCTGGATCAGGCGGCCTATTCGTCCGAAATATTCCGGGCCGCGCTTGGGGCGGTGGATGAAGGACAGAGAGAGGCGGCCTACAGCGTGGGGATGACGAAGCTGCAGGCGATGACAAGAATCGTATTTCCACAGGCCATGGCTGTGGCGGTGCCGAATCTGGGCGGACTGTTTCTGGGACTGGTGAAGGGAACGTCCCTGGCGTATTACGTCGGGGTTTATGAGATTACAGCCACAGCCAATTTACTGGCGATGCCGGCGCTGAATTTCATCGAGGCGTATCTCATCACTACAGTGATCTATGAACTGATCAGTTTTTTCTTCAACAGACTGTTCGGAACAGTGGAAACCCGTTTAAAACGTTTCAGGGCCGGTGCGGCGGCGTGAGAAAGGAGCTGTTTGTATGGAATACATGGTCAGACTTGACAACATACACAAATCATTTGGAAAGAATCACATTTTAAAAGGCGTAGACTTAACAATTAAAAAAGGAGAGGTTGTGGTCATTCTGGGCCCCAGCGGATCCGGAAAAACGACGCTTCTGCGGACTGTGAATTTTCTCGATTCCGCTGATGACGGAAGCATTACGGTCAACGATTTTACGGTGAACGCAAAGAAGCATACGAAGTCCCAGATTATTGAACTCAGACGGAAAACCGCCATGGTGTTTCAGAATTATAATCTGTTTCAGAATAAGACAATTCTGGAAAATGTGATGGAAGGTCTGGTGACGGTCAAAAAGTTCAAGAAGGAGGACGCGGAGAGAGTCAGCCGGGAAATACTGGAAAAGGTAGGACTGTCCGAGCGGTGTGATTTTTATCCCTCTCAGATATCCGGAGGGCAGCAGCAGAGAGCGGGGATTGCCCGTGCACTGATCCTGGATCCGGATGTGATTCTGTTCGATGAGCCGACCTCGGCTCTGGACCCGGAGCTGGTGGGGGAAGTGCTAAATACCATTAAGGCCGTAGCGCAGACCGGAATTACCATGATTGTAGTCACCCACGAGATTGCATTTGCCAGGGAGGTGGCTTCCAGGGTGATCTTCATGGAGGGCGGCGTGGTGGTGGAACAGGGACCTCCCTCTGAGCTTCTGGTCAATCCGAAGGAGGCCAGAACGAAGCAGTTTTTAAAGCGCATCACAAGTCCAAACGACGGGATGGCAGAAGTTTGTTAAAGCGAACTGTATTTATGGAAGACGGCGGACTCGTGTGAAAAGCGGGTGAGGAATCGTCTTAGAAAAGAGGTGGAGAGTATGTCGGCTGTCAATACGATATGGGTGCTGTTTGGCGCCGCTCTTGTTTTCTTTATGCAGGCCGGATTTGCCATGGTGGAGACCGGATTTACAAGAGCAAAGAACTCCGGCAATATCATTATGAAAAACCTGATGGATTTCTGTATCGGAACTCCGATCTTCTGGTTTGTTGGGTTTGGTATCATGTTCGGTTCCTGGGGAAGCGTTTTCGGCGGATTTGATTTTTTCCTGATGGGAAATTATGATTCTGTGCTTCCGGCCGGAATCTCCAAATGGACCTTCGTAATTTTTCAAAGTGTCTTCTGCGCGACGGCGGCCACCATTGTATCCGGGGCGATGGCGGAGAGAACGAAATTTTCGGCCTATTGTGTCTACAGCGCCGTTATCTCCATGGTGATTTATCCGGTCTCCGGGCACTGGATCTGGGGCGGCGGCTGGCTTGCCAATCTGGGGTTCCATGATTTTGCTGGTTCTGCGGCGGTACATATGGTCGGAGGAACCGCGGCCGCGGTCGGAGCGTATCTTCTCGGGCCGAGAATCGGAAAGTATGGGGAAGACGGGAAAATCAAGGCAATTCCGGGACACAACATTACACTGGGAGCGCTGGGAGTGTTTATCCTGTGGTTCTGCTGGTTCGGGTTCAACGGCTGCTCTACTGTCAGTATGGAAGGAGACGCCATGGAGACGGCGGGGCTGATCTTCATGAATACGAATCTCGCGGCTGCGCTGGCCGGCTGTGCCACCATGTTTTATACGTGGTTCAAATATAAAAAGCCGGATGTCTCCATGACGTTAAACGGAGTATTGGCCGGCCTGGTCGCCATTACTGCAGGCTGCGACGCAGTGACTCCATTCGGAGCGGCGGCAATCGGTATCTGCGCCGGTATCCTGGTAGTCGTTGCGATTGAGATGATTGAAAAAAAGCTGAAGATTGACGATCCGGTCGGTGCGATCGGGGTCCACGGTGTCTGCGGAGCGTTCGGCGCCGCTGCGGTTGGCTTATTTGCAAAGGAAGGCGGGCTGTTCTACGGAGGAGGTTTTTCCTGTCTGGGAATTCAGCTTCTGGGTGTTCTTTCTGTGGCGGCCTGGGTGTTTCTGACCATGAATGTCGTATTCCGCGTGATCCGGAAGACCATGGGTCTTCGTGTGACGAGGAGAGAGGAGATCGAGGGACTTGACAGCACGGAACACGGTCTGGCAAACGCCTACGCTGATTTCCTTCCGGTGGTGCCGGCCGATGATCTGATGGCAAACGTGGATTCTGTACTCGGCGCAGCTCCCGGAAGACGGGATATTCCGGTGGATGAGGCAATTCCTGTGAGAGCAAGGGTTTCGGAGACAGGGGAATCAGAGCTGTCCAGGGTGGATATTATCCTGAAGCAGTCGAAGTTTGAAGATCTGAAGAATGCGCTGAACGGAATCGGCATTACCGGCATGACGGTGACGCAGGTTCTCGGATGTGGGATGCAGAAGGGGGCGGCGGAGTATTACCGCGGAGTTCCGGTGGATATGACGCTGCTGCCGAAGGTAAAGATCGAGGTTGTCGTGGCAAAGGTCCCTGTGGAGGAGGTTGTGTCTACGGCCAGGAAAGTACTCTATACAGGCCATATCGGTGATGGGAAAATATTCATCTATGATGTGCGGGATTCCGTGAAGATCCGTACGGGTGAGACCGGATACGACGCCATGCAGGGAGACCAGGACTAAAACTTAGAACAGGAGGAGAGAAAGGATGAAAGTAGTAATTTGCCAGGGCGAGGCCATAGGAGGGCGGCCTTCGCGGGAGGAACTGATCCGTTATTGGAAGGAGCAGCTGAAGGAGATTCCGGAGGTGGATGAGGTTGTATTTCACAACGGGTTCAGCAGCAGGAAGAAGGATGAGATTGCGGGAGATGCCGACGCACTTTTAGGAGCCTGGATTCAGGACTGCTGCGAAGAGACGTTCTTATCGAACCATCCCAGGTTAAAGTATCTTGCGTCGTTTGCCCATGGATATGGGGAGTTCGACCGGGACGCGGCAGAGAAACATCACATTACCATGACGAATACGGTTTACGGGGATGTGACCATTGCTCAGTTTGCCATGGCGCTGCTGCTCGATATCTGCCATAATGTGAGACTTCAGGATGAGTACTATAAAAAATGTATGGATCGCCATGAGATCATTGGATTTGGCGGCGGCCTGCGGGTGCAGAGCAGGCAGATTGAGCTGTTTGAGAAGACCATGGGAATCATCGGCCTTGGAAGCATCGGCCTGTGGACCGCCCGTATGGCGGCGGGATTCGGTATGAAGGTGATCTCCTTCAGCCGCCATAAGAAGACCGGTCCGGAGTATGATTTTATCGAACAGGTGGGATTGGAGGAACTGTTTCTGCGCAGCGATGTCATCTCGATTCACTGTCCTCTGACCGATGAATCCTACCATATGATTGACCGCGCCGCCATAGAAAAGATGAAGGATGGCGTGATTCTGATTAATACGGCGAGAGGCGCAGTCATCGATGAGGAAGCCCTGATTGGAGCGTTGGATTCCGGAAAAATATACGCGGCCGGTTTAGACGTCGTGGACAACGAGCCGTTAAAGGAGCGGTGCGCGCTGATGAACTGCAGCAACGCCGTCATTACGCCGCATATCGCGTGGGCGCCGGAGGAGGCCAGATACAGGACAGTCCGGGTAGCGGCGGAGAACTTAAAAAACTGGATTCATGGGATGCCGACCAGTGTGATTGCATAGGAAGAAGAGAAGAAGTTAAAAGCAGGTGAAAGAGAGTACGACAAGAATGGGAACGGCCCCACTGTTCCCGCTGCTTCTGTCTATGGGGATCCCGGGGCTTCTGGGGACGATGACAACCTATCTCTACCGGACTGTAGACCAGGTGTTTGTGGGAAATTATGTGGGCCGGTATGCGCTGGGCGGTTTATCGGTACTGGCGCCTTTTAATAATGTGATGATTGCCTTGTCCCTGTTTATCACGGTGGGAGGAGCGTCGCTCCTTTCACTGGCAATCGGAAGCGGCAACGATGAGAAGGCAGGACGCCTTTTTACGAATATTATCGTCCAGGCCACCGGCATGGCGACGGTTGTATCTCTGGTGTTTTCCGTGTCGGCAGAACCTTTTGTCCGGCTGTGCGGGGCTTCGGAGGAAACGGAGACGTACCGTTATGCCGTAGAATATCTGCGGATCGTGTCGCTGGGGCAGGTATTTAATATGCTGAATGTAGGACTGGCGGCAATAATCCGAACAGAAGGGAGCGCAGGCTACTCCATGGCGGCCAATATGATCGGAGCGGTCTGTAATATCATTCTGGATTACTTCCTGATCGCGCGGGGCGGTATGGGAGTGGAGGGAGCGGCGCTGGCTACCGTAATCAGCCAGATGGCAGGAGCGGCGTTCAGTGCGGCGTACTTCCTCACAGGCAGGAGCGGTTTAAAATGGGCGGGCTTCAGCGCGGTGGATGGACGGCAGATGATTTATATTATAAAAATGGGAATCGCTCCATCCATTTTCCAGATGCTTTCCTTTGTGACCAATATTATGATGAATAAGGCGCTGCTGAAATACGGGGATCTTGATCCGGTCTATTCACTTTTGGGAGGCGGCGAACTGTGCGTCTCCGCCATGGCTGCGGCTGTGACGATGGAGAGCTTTATCGTCTCTCTTACCTCCGGTATTAACCAGGCGGCTTCCCCGGTTATCAGCTATAATTATGGAGCCAGAAAGTACAGCCGTGTAAAAAAGGCTTCGCTGATATCCCAAAGTATGACCGTGATACTGTCAGCGGCCGTGTGGGCGGCCATGATGGCGGTTCCGGCAGCTCTTGTCCGGATGTTTGGCGCGGGGGACGAGGCGTTTGTGACCTTCGGCGCCTATGCGATGAGGATTTGTAAAATATTGGCGCTGTTCAGCGGCTATCAGATGCTGGTCAGTATGTATTTTTCCGCCATCGGAAGATCGGATCAGGCAACCCTGGTATCGTTTTCCAGGCATGGGATCTTCCTGATTCCGGCGCTGCTTCTCTTCCCGAGGTTCTTCGGGCTTGCCGGCGTACTGTATGCGGCTCCGTTTTCAGATGCCTGTTCCCTGCTGGTAGTGTCCTGTCTGTATGGAAAAGATATCAGACGGGTCGGAAGGCTGAGAGACGGAGAAACAGTATTGAACAAAAACAGATTTATTTCTGCGAAAATGAAAGAGAAGACCGCTGTAAAAAGCGGTCTGGCATAGAAAGGAAAAGGGTGAAGGATATGAAAGAATGGAATGTGTTCAGTGATGCGGTTGCCAATAAGCCGGAAAGCAGGAGAGCGAGCGCGAATTTCGGAAAAACAGATATCGGCCGTCTTGTCCGGATGGGGCTCAATGAAAATCCGTATGGGATGTCGCCCAAAGCATTAAACGCAATTGCCGAGACAGCTGCCGGATCAAATCTCTACGGCGATTTTCAGGCAAATGAGCTTAAAAATACTTTGGCGGAATATTACGGCATGAGCTATGATAATTTCATCACAGCCGCCGGTTCCAGCGCCTGTATCGAGCTTGTCGGCAATACGTTCTTAAATCCCGGAGATGAGGTTCTGATGTGTCCCACGTTTGCCGCCTTTCTCGATATGGCTTACATTCACCAGGCCAAACCGGTGACGGTACCCTTAAAGAGCGATTTAACCTATGATCTGGAGGGACTCCTTGAGGCTGTTACGGAAAAAACGAAAATCATAGTGATCTGTAATCCCAATAATCCGACAGGAACGTATGTGAACGGCGACAGCCTGCGTTCATTCATCGACCGGGTTCCGGAGGATATCGTTATCGTGATGGATGAGGCTTATATCGAATTTTCAACAGCTCCTGACTGCGAGAGCATGATAGATCTCGTCCGGCAGGGAATCGAAAAACCGCTGCTGGTTCTGAGAACGTTTTCCAAATATTATGCCATGGCAGGCGTACGGGTTGGTTATGTGGCGGCTGCGCCGGAGTTAATAGCAGCCATGAAAAAATGCCCGTGTAACTGTAATATCAATAAGATGGGGCAGGCGGCAGCGGTGGCAGCGATGAAAGATCAGGAGTATTATCAGGAGGTTAAGGCCCTGGTGGTCGCGGGACGTAAGTATATTGAAACGGAGCTGGAAGCCATGGGGTGCAGAGTGTATCACTCCCAGACGAATTTCATCTATTTTGATGCCCACGTAAGCCCGGAGTGGCTGAGGGATCGATTGGCGGAACGCGGAATCATGATCAGTTCCAACCAGATCAGCCGTGTATCTGTGGGAACGGCAAAGGAAAATGAGATGTTTATCGGGGTGATGAAGGAAGTGCTGGAGAACGTAGAGCTGGCTTCATAATTCCGCCGTCCGGGGTTGACAACAGTGATATAATGTACTTGTAACAGTATAAATTACTTAACACACCTATTTGTTTATCAAATTTGAAGGCTGCTAAGCAATCAGAATTTTGGAGGAAAAGACAAATGAATACTTTAAAAGCTGAAAAGAGAAGCATGTCCATCAAAGCAAAACGATTGAGAAGAGAGGGGTACGTTACCGGTAATGTCTTTGGCAGAGATATCCAGGAATCCATACCTGTTAAAATCGAGAGAACTGTGGTGGAACGGCTTCTTAAAACCTGCAATAAAGGAAGCCAGATCCTGTTGGACGTGGATGGCCAGGCTTACGATGTCCTGATTAAAGACATATCCTTTAATGCAATGAAGGGGATCGTAGAGGAGATTGATTTCCAGGCGCTTGTAAGAGGCGAAAAAGTCCACTCCGTCGCGGAAGTTATCCTGGTAAATCACGATAAAGTGATGAATGGAGTCCTGCAGCAGCAGCTTCAGGAGATTTCGTACAAGGCTTTGCCGGAGGCCCTGATTGATAAGGTGCGGATTGACGTTGGAGATATGAAGGTCGGTGATACAATCCGGGTGGCGGATTTAGATATTGCGAAGAATAAAAATGTTGATCTCGTCACTGATTTAGATACAACCGTCGCAACGGTTACTGCGGTGCACGCAGCAGCGGAGGAACCGGCAGAGGGGACAGAAGAGGCGGCTTCTGAGACGAAATAGAGGTACGGCAGGACTAAGGCGCGTAGGAACATCATGTTCTTACGCGCTTTTTTTGTAAAAAAAGTTACGGTATATCCGACATGATAAACTTTAGAAAAAACTCAGTATATCTTCTGATTATCTTCATTGAAATATCCACATCATATATAGTATACTTGTCCCCGTGACGAAGTAAATAAATGGACAGAGGTAAAGATGAAACGATTAATAAAATGCTCTTTTGATATATCGCTTAAAAATTGGCCTGTACTGTTGGCCTTCAATATGCTGTATAAAATGTTCAGCTACTCAGTTCTTTACTCGGTTACGAGTGATGTGCTGGAACTGATCTTGAAAACTGCCGGGGTATCTTATCTGTCGGCGGAGAATTTCTCACTTATTCTGCTTAAGCCGTTTTCCGTGTTTTTGTGTCTGTGTATCCTGTTTCTGACTGTTTTTTCCGTTTTCTTTGAAACGGTGGCACTCTTTGTTTACTGCGAAAACGGGTGGCAGCAGCGCCGCATTTCCATTTTGCAGCTGTTAAAGCAGACGCTGGCTCACTGCAAAAAAATATTTCATATACAGAATCTGCTGCTGTTTTTAGGATTTATTCTGACTACGTTTTTAACTGTTCTGCCTTTTACGCCTTATATATTACGCTGGCTCAGTGTACCCGAGTTTATCATGGATTTTATTCAGCAAAACAAGCTGTTTTTTTCTGCTTTTATTATTATTGCCGTCATAGCAAATGCGGCCTGCTTACTTTTCCTGCTCTTTCTGCCAGGTACTCTGTTTCAGAATCAGTCCATGAAAGCTGCCTGGCATGATGGGTTACAGCTGTTAAAAAAGAGAAAAACTGCTGTGCTTCTTCATATTTTGGGGGCATTTGCCGCCTTTGGTATTGCTGCAGCACTTCTGCTGGGTGCTGCGAATCTGGGCCTGGTTTATTATACAAAGCAGGTAGAAATTCCGCTTATGGCGGCTGAAACATTTGTGAGTTACTTTGACCGGGCAGTGCCGGCTGCCGTATTTATCCTGAGCAGCCTTTCTACTATCTGGCTGTTTTCACTGCTCATATCATTGTATCATCAGTATAGAGAAGACGTCAGACCGTCAGCCGTTTTGCGAAACAAAACAGGACTTCTTTACCATTTTAAGCAGGCTGTTGTAATCGCATTCACTGTGATTGCGATTGTAATATTCAGCGAGACTGAGTTAGGCGGTTCCTTTACTGCAGAAACCTATGCAGGGCCCAAAATTGTTGCACACCGCAGCGGGGCTTTATTTGCACCGGAAAACACCATGGCTGCGCTGGATCATGCGATTGCCATGAACATTGATATGGTGGAGATTGATGTGCAGCAGCTGAAAGATGGAGAACTGATTCTATTGCACGACGACAGCTTTAACCGTACTACAGGCGAGAACAAAAAAGTGTGGGAGGCAGGGTATGATGAGGTGAAGCACTATGACGCCGGCAGTTGGTTTTCTCCACAATTTTCCGGTGAGCGGATTCCAAAACTGGATGATTTTCTGATGAGAGCCAGGGACAATATTAGGGTTATGATAGAACTGAAATCCACCGGGCATGAGACGAATCTTGTGGAAAGAGTCGCTGCACTCATTGAAACATATGATATGCTCGACCAGTGCAATATCGGTTCTATGAATCTGGAACTTTTAAAAGAAGTCAAAGCTATTAACCCCCAAATTGAAACCGTCTATATCACGCCATTGATTTATTCACTTCAATACGATATTGATTTTATTGATGCCTTCAGTGTGGAAACTACCATGCTGACGAGAGAGATGGTTGTGAGCATGCATTGGAATGGCAAAGACGTATATGGCTGGACAGCCAACTCGAAAGAGACCATTAAGAAAAATTTGCAGTGTCAGGTAGATGGCATTGTAACAGACAATCCGGAACTGGTGAATCATTACGTCATGCAGACATGGCATAATCGTTTGTTATCCGCGCTGCTCCAGACGTTTTTCAATACAACGTCAGCTGATCAGAACGATATGCAGTAATGATTTGTAATGAAGCGGGAAGTAGATTGTTTTTTTTCCCGCCAGTTGGTATAATAAATCAAAAGGAATGCGGTTTGATTTCTATAAGATCACATAAGAAAAATTCGGAGAAAGAACAGACATGATCAGACAAGCGATTCAAAAGATAATGTGCTGCTGCGGCAATGGTGTCGGGACTTCATTGATTATGCAGATGACAATAGAAGAGGCTTTGGAGTATCTGGGAATGGACGATATCGAGGTTTCCTTTGGCTCTTTGTCGGATATTTCTGCAGACAGGGCAGATTTATTTATTGTATCTCAGGAGCTGCTGGAAAGTCTGGGGGATTTGCCGGCCGTTGGTCTGGAGGACCTTATGGATTCAGAGATGGCAGCGGAACTATTAAAACCATTATTGGGGATTGAATGACTCTATGGCAGTTGGATATCTAAATGAACGTACAAAAAAGATTATCGATATGATATTAAAACGAGTCGGCGCGCTTAGCATTCAGGAGATCGCGGATGAATTAGCTGTGTCCACCCGTACGGTTTATAACGAGCTTGACCGGGCGAATGACTGGCTCCATACGAAACATCTGCCGGATATTCAGATCATACGTGGGAAGATACAGCCTTTTACAGAAGAGGAAAAAGGTTCCTTTGAGGCGGTTATGCAGACCGAGCAGCCGCATGATGATTACATTTTCACACCAAGTGAACGGACTCGTATGATTGTGTGTCAGATTATAGTCTCCAGAGAACCAGTCTATGTAGAAAACCTGATGAACACATGCCTTGTAAGCCGTAATACAATATTTGTTGACCTTCAGGCGGTTATCTCCCAGCTGCATGCATATCAGCTTGGGCTCGGATACGAAAAGAAAAGAGGGTATTGGATCGATGGAGACCCCATTCGTATCCGTGCCATCTTTTTTCTGTATTTTAACATGCTGGAGCCTCTTTTATCGTCCGGAAAGCTGCGCTTTCTGTATTTGGATGAGATGGAATTTCATTTAAAACAGATTGAACAGGTGGAGAAACAGTTGGGGGTAAGTTACGTCCGGAATGATATGCTTGCACTTGCCGCAATGCTTCCGGTTATGGAAAAGGGAGAGGACAGCCTGTATTTTACGGATGTAAGCACAGAAAAGGTAAAGGTTTCAAAAGAATATCAGTTGGTAATGGAATATTTTCCGACGCTGTCTGATATGGAAAAGGTATATTTGTCACTGCATTTTCTTGGAGGAAGGCTGGAGTCTTATTCCAGAACAGAGGCCGACACCGGGGATAATGAGTTTGCCCTGGAAATCACAAAAAACCTGATAACAGAATTTGAACGGGAGGCTTGTGTTCTATTCGAACGGAAAGAGGATCTGATCCGCAATTTGTACCGCCATATCGCAGCCTCTCTTTATCGTTACCGGTTTGGTATTCAGATTGGCAATCCGATGGCAGAAGACATTCGGAGGGAGTATCCTTATATTTTTGATACAACGCGGGCTGTAGTAAAGTATCTGGAACAGCAGATCGGAGTTTTAATTTCTGACAGTGAAGTGGCTTATCTGGCCCTCCATTTCGGCGCCCACTTAGAATATGCGGAACGTGATGAAAAGGAACTGCGTATTCTTGTGGCATGTATGAATGGGGTGGCAACAGGAAATATGATCAGTCATGAACTGAAGAGAATTTTACCCCAGGCGAGGATCGTCGCCGTAATGGCAGCTTCGGAAATCGTAAATCCGCAAAATATGTGCGATATCATTATTACATCCGTTCATGTAAAGGCTGTCGTTCCGGTTATCGTGGTAAATACGATTTTAAATGATTTCGACCGTAAAAATATTCTGAATCATCCGCTGATCCGCAGCAGATTTGGCTTTATCGATACAGATGCATTATTTAAAGTGGTGAAAAAATATGTTGATCCGCAGCACCATATGGAACTGAGGCGCGAACTGGAAAAATTCTTTGCACGGCAGAAGGAAGAAAAACAGCCAGTCTTAAAGCCTGATATCTGGCGGCTTACGGACTTTCTGACAGAAGACAGAATCCTGTTTCTTGACCGTAATGGAAGAGAGAGGACGGAAGAGAAAAGGGAGTGGAGCGGCGATGGCTATTCGACCGGCTGGGAAAGAGCACTCTATACGGCGGCATCACCGCTTCTGGAACGGGGGAGTATGAGCGAAGAGTATGTACGGTGTATCGTAGACCGGATGGTGGAGGCGGGGCCTTATATGTTTATTACCCGGGATTTGATTCTTGCTCATGCACGGCCGGAAAATGGTGTAAAACATCTGGATCTGTCCATTGGCATAGCAGCGGACGGAATTGAGTTTGAAGGCGGTAAAACGGCGAGAGTCATCTTTTGTCTGGTTGTGGAAGACCAGCAGAAGCATATGGGGATTCTTCAGGATATTCGTAAAACCCTTGCGAAACCGAGGCAGATTGATGAGCTGGTCAGAGCAGAGAGCGCTTATGAGGTGTGTGATATTCTTCGCTCCAGACTGACAGATCGATAGAAAGAAAGGAATTGTATGCAGATCGTTACTGTTGTTCGGGAAATACTGGCTACCCCCGCTTTTCTTGTAGGATTTGTAACACTACTTGGCCTTCTTCTGCAAAAAAAACCTGTAGAGCATGTGATCAAGGGAACAATTACAGCCATTGTAGGTTTTGTCCTTTTATCAGCCGGATCTGATTTTCTGCAGAAAGGCGCACTGAAGGATTTTGGTGTCCTGTTTAATTACGATTTTCATATCCAGGGCGTAATTCCGAATATGGAGGCGGTTGCTTCACTGGGAGTTGCACAATATGCAGTGGAAGTATCGATGGTTATGTTTTTGGGAATGGTCGCCAATCTTGTTATTGCGCGGTTTGGTCCGTTTCACTATATTTTCCTGACAGGACATCATACGCTCTACATGGCCTGCCTTCTGACCGTGGCTCTGAGCGGAAGCAGCATGAAGGAATGGCAGATCATTGCGGCGGGAGCTCTTATGCTGGGGCTTTTCATGGCGCTCATGCCGGCACTGGCACAGGGAGAGATGAAAAAGATAACCGGAGGGAATGGAATTGCACTTGGGCACTTTTCCACATGCGGCTATCTGATTGCAGCAAAGACCGCGCGCCTTGCAGCAAAAAAAGACAGGCGGATAAAGACCGCAGCTTTAGAGACAGGAACAGTCAAGTCAACGGAGGATATTCGTTTTCCTACAAAGCTGTCATTTATGCGGGATTCAACTGTTGGGATTTTTATCGTAATGACAGGCATCTTTTTGGTGGTCAGTGGAATTGCGGCAGCGCGGACGGATCTGGCCGCGCTGGATATTTCTTACAAGACCGGGGGTTTTCAAAACTGGATCATCTATGCGGTCATTCAGGGAGCTCAGTTTTCGGCGGCTATCTATATTATCCTGTCAGGCGTACGCCTGGTGATTGCTGAGATCGTACCGGCGTTTAAGGGAATTGCAAAAAGAATTGTGCCTCACGCAAGGCCGGCGGTTGACTGTCCGGTTCTCTTTTCTTATGCGCCGAATGCCGCTATGATCGGTTTTCTGATGTCATTTTTGGGCGGCATCGTAACAATGCTTATACTGATTGGGATTAATACCTGGTTCGGAGAGCTGATCGTCCCTGTGATTGTTCCCGGCGTCGTTGCCCATTTTTTCTGCGGAGGCTCAGCCGGTGTTTTTGCGAATACAGAAGGCGGAGTCAAGGGGTGCCTTGTTGGTTCGTTTGTCCACGGCATTTTGATTTCCGTGCTGGCCCTGATTGTAATGCCAGTGCTTGGAACGTTAAATCTGTCAGGGACTTCGTTCTCTGATTCGGATTTTTGTATCGCGGGAATTTTATTTGGAAATCTCGCTTCCGTTTTATCAGGCGGAGGGATCCTGCTGGTATGTGTTCTTGTATTTATTCTCCCAATCATATGGGAGCAGACGGCAAAGTATCGAAAAACATTGAAAGCTGATTAAGTAAAAAGCAGTGACTGACAGGTGGTTATTACGCCTGTCAGTTTTTTTGGTGCGCCCGGCGGCGCACGTTTCTAACCGGTGCAA
>UMHQ01034254.1_pt1 | contig 125539 bp, 98 predicted proteins | sample 1965531 | NCBI WGS metagenome assembly UMHQ01 (sample SAMEA4836098, study PRJEB28245) | human gut metagenome | biome: gut microbiome; material: fecal sample | place: Denmark | collected 2008 | reverse complement strand
CGTAGACGTACTTCACCGCGCTGTAGTACCAGTCGCGGGCGGTCACGTCGTAGAACGGGAACACCGGCGTCTCCGGAGTCTCAGGCTCGCTGGGCTCGGTGACGTCGGGCAGGTTGCCCCACACAGCCACGAAGGTGATGTCGGCAGTGATGGTAACGGCTTCGCCGGCCTTGTGCGTGACGTTGTTGTTATCGCGCCAGCCGAGGAATATGTAGCCGCTGTTGGTGACGTTGGGGAGGATGTACTCAGTGCCGCTCTCAACGGTCGCTGCGTCGACAACAGAGTTCCCGGACATGACAGTAATGGTGTAATATCCAGTGCTGCCCGGCTTCTGGCCAACCTCGGCCGCAACAGGAGCGCCGTTGTTGGTGTTGTTGTCATCAATCAGCGTGCCGTTGAACGCGCCGTAGGTATTACCTGCGTCATCAGGATATCCTACAAATATAGGAGTTCCTCCGCAGTAAAGCTCGTTGTCTTCAATAGTAACATAACCATTGAATCCATTGTCGCACTTCCAAGTGGTGACATAGATGCCGCCGCCGGCATTAGTGATTTCATTGTTGTCTACAACTACTTTAGCATTTTCGTCCAGTATCGATATGCTAATAGCTTCCAGCTCGTTGTTGCCTTCAAGCACAATCTTGTTGTTTTTCACAGTGGCACTGTTAACATGCCACAATTGGATAGGAATAATATTTGCTGCCGGGGTTCCAAAAATGTAGTTATCCTCAACCACAACCGCCGCGTAATTATCTTCAACGTCGTCACTTACCTTGACGAAGTAGTTGAGCAGGCCATATGGATTGCCGGGGTCAGAAGTCTTATTGCTTGCAAGCTCCATGGTGCAGTTCCGAACCACAAGAGTGCCAACAGAATTATAATTACTGTTGCCAACTTTTAGGCCATCGCCGGAAAAGGCAAAACCTTCAATTACAACCGTCTGGTTTGTATTGCAAATGTTGCTAGAATGATAAGTATTAAACGTGCCGGTAAACTTGCTGAGTTTGCTATCATCAGCCTGCTGGACACCATTCACATACGCCGGATACTGGGCCTTGATGGTCAGGCTCTTGCCGTCAAACTCCACCACGCCGTCGTAATTACCGGGCGCAACAACGATGGTATCGCCATCTTTTGCATTGCTTATAGCAGTCTTAAGGGCATCAACAGTATTGACATACTTTACATTGCCTTTGATGTGTTCGCCATTATCAAAGCTCTCAACGGTCTCATAGGTGTTGTCTACAAAATCCTCAGAGGTACTAACCTGGTTGTTAAACTTCTGAACCGCAAAGCCGTTCGGATTGATGACATTGTTGCCGCTGAATTTGAGAGAATTATCACCCGGCTGGCCTACAGTTATTGTGTCACAAGTATAGCTGACTGCGTAGAGGCTATCGGTAAAATCGCAGCCGGAAACAGTCATGTTGTAACCGTCAGCATGGCTATTCATGGTGAGTGCATACTGCCAACCATCAAAAGCACAATTGCTAATGTCTATGTTCAGGATAGACTTACTAGCAAGAACACCGCTTGCGCAAAACTGGATGCCCTGCACAGAGGAAGCTCCTGCTTCAAGCGTAAGGTCGCTTATTGAGATGGTCTTATTCATTTGGGGCTCAGTGAATTTATATTGAATGGTACCAACAAGTTTTGTTGCACCTGCGCCCGCGCCCTTTAGGCTGACACATTTGCTGAGAGATATGCTACCTATGTCATATGTACCAGCAGTGATCGCAATGGTGTCGCCGTCTTTTGCAGTCGCAAGCGCGGCAGTCAGTTCATCGACATCGCTCACAGTCTTTTCCTCTGCGAAGGCGCCAACGGTGAGGAGTGCCATCACCATTATCACGGCCAACGCCAGGGACAGGATCGACTTTTTCATTTGAGTTTCCTCCCCTTTATTTATTCCAGGTTTTACAGCTATCATCATGGGCAGTCACAGTCTGCCAATGGCGACAAGGGGTACCCCTTGTACACGTTGTTTTATGATAGCACTACATGGTGGAAATTTCAAGCTGATACTTGCGGTATATTGCTCGCTTTTTTGTAAATTCTTGTGTGGCTGCCTGTCAGGCGGGCGGCGCGGTTCGCTTGACTTCCTTTCGCGGGCTTGTTACAATGTCAGCGTTCGACATACTACTATTTTAAAGGAGGCCCCGATGTGAGTCAGTCGGAAGCCGCTGTCCAATATTCCCTGGCCCTCAAGGCCGGGCAGAAGACATACCGCGAGTGCGTCCTCTCCGGACGCTACCCCTATCTCCAGATCCTTGACGAGATACTCGACGACTCCATGGTCGCCGGCGTCGTCGACCTCGGCGTCATCAACATCCCCTCCGACCAGATAGTCGGCACCAAGGGCGAGGGCCGCCGCACCGCCTTTGCGGCCGATTTCATGCCCCTGCTCGGGCCGGACACCGAGTTCGCCTTCAAGTGGATAGAACTCTGCGCCGCCCACCTAAGCGACGAGGGCATACGCGACCCCATCCGCTGCTACGAGTACATGGGCCGCTTCTACGTCCAGGAGGGCAACAAGCGCGTCAGCGTGCTCAAGAGTTTCGGCGCCCCCTCCGTCCCCGGCTATGTCACCCGCGTCATCCCCGTCTACTCCGACGACGAGGCCGTCGCCATCTACTACGAGTTCATGGACTTCTACCGCCTGAGCGGCGTCTATCAGGTCTACTTCAGCCGCCGCGGGGGCTTTGCCAAGCTCCAGGCCGATCTCGGCTACGACCCGGACCACGTCTGGACCGAGGAGGAGCGCCGCCGCTTTCAGTCCGCCTTCCACTTCTTCAAGGAGGCCTTCATCAAGCTCGGCGGCAAAAAGCTCGGCATCACCGTTGCCGACGCCCTGCTCGTCTGGCTCGACTTCTACCCCATTGGCACCATCAAGGTGCTCTCCGTCGCCGAGATAAGCAAGACGCTCTCCGCCATCTGGTCCGACCTCAAGGCCAAGACCCAGGCAGAGCCCATCGAGGTCAGCATCGACGACTCGGAAAAGGCCCCGTCCAAGGGCATACTCAACCGCATCTTCGGCTCCGTATTTCTGCCGAACCACATAAGCGTCGCCTTCATAAACCGGCCGGACCCCGTCCACAGCAACTGGATAGCCGGGCACGACCTGGGCCGCCGCACCATGGAGCAGGCCATGAGCCGCGAGGTCACCGTCCGCGTCTACAACCTTGAGCCCGACAGCGATGTCGACGCCGTCATGGAACAGGCCGTGGACGAGGGCGCACAGGTCATCTTTGCCACCACAGCTCCGCTTATCTCCGCCTGCCGCAAGCTGGCCGCGAAGCACCCCGAGGTCAAGGTGCTCAACTGCTCCGTCGCCATGCCCTACCCCGGCGTGCGCACCTATTACAGCCGCATTTACGAGGGCAAGTTCATCACCGGCGCCATCGCCGGGGCGATGACGAAGTGCGACAACATCGGCTACATCGCCAGCAGCCCCATCTTCGGCGTGCCCGCGGGCATTAACGCCTTCGCCCTCGGCGCAAAGCTCACGAATCCCCGCGCGCGGATAAGCCTCGCCTGGTCCTGCGTCAGCGAGGACCCCATCAGCGAGCTGCTCGGCCGCGGCGTGGACCTCATCTCCAACCGCGACATCCCCACGCCTCAGCAGCCGCAGGGCAGCTGGGGCCTCTGCGCGGTTGAGCCGGGCCGTGTGCTCCGCCCCCTCGCCTCCCCCTACTGGGACTGGGGCAACTTCTACATCCGGCTCGTCTCCTCCATCCTCCACGGCGGCTGGGAGGCGCTCGACTACAAGAACAGCGGCAAGGCCGTCAACTACTGGTGGGGCATGCGCAGCGGCACCGTCGGCCTCAAGCTCACGGACGACCTGCCCGACGGCGTGCGCAGCCTCGCAAACATCCTCTGCGAGGGCATTATTGACGGCACCTTCACCGTTTTCCACCGGAAATACCGCTCTCAGGACGGCTCCGTCGAGAGCGACGGCAACCGCTGGCTCAGTCCCGAGGACGTGCTGCACATGGACTGGCTCTGCGACTGCGTGGACGGGAGCATCCCCTCCTACGATCAGCTGCTGCCTATGGCGCGCTCCATCGTGCGGCTCCAGGGAGTATATCGCGACGCGCTGCCGCCCGAAAAGGAGGAGGTCAAGCTGTGAAGCTGCTGCTGCTCTCCGACAAGGAGAGTCCCTATCTCTGGGACTACTATCAGCCCGGCAGGCTGAGCGACTACGACCTCATGCTCTCCTGCGGGGACCTATCCGCAAGGTACCTTACTTTTCTCGTCACCATGGGCCGGGCGCGGCTGCTCTATGTCCACGGCAACCACGACACGGGCTATGCCAAGACCCCGCCCGAGGGCTGCGAGTGCATAGAGGACAAGCTGGTCGTGGTGAACGGCCTGCGCATACTCGGCCTCGGCGGGAGCATCATGTACAGCGGCGGGCCGCACCAGTACACTGAGCGGCAGATGCGCTGGAGGCTCTTCAAGGCCGAGCTCGCGGTGCGCATGGCCGGGGGCGTGGACATACTGCTCACGCACGCGCCCCCGCGCGGCTACGGCGACGCCGAGGACTTCGCCCACCGCGGCTTCGAGGCCTTCTTCCCCTTCCTCGACCGCTTCAAGCCCAGATACCTCATCCACGGCCACGTCCACATGAACTACGGCCGCGACATCCCCCGTCAGGTCCAGCGCGGCGAGACCACGATCATCAACGCCTGGGAAAGATTCGTTTTGGAAGTGTAGAGACAGAGAAAGCGGCCTATCGGCCGCTTTTTTTGCTGTGCTCTTTCCTGATTCTGCGATCCCGGCGCGTCATAGCATGCAGTCGATCTCCGGATAGTTTTCCAGCTCGCGGCGGAGGCAGTCCAGGAAGCGGAAGGCGATCCCGCGCTGGGAGGCGGGGCCCAGGAGGTAGTAGATTATGCGCGCGGGCGGGCCGTCGTGCAGGCGGTTGAACACCACGTCCTGCGTTCTCGCGATGGAGCGCGCAGCGGACAGGGGCATCACCGCCCAGCTGTCGCCCCAGGAGAAGAAGTCCTCCAGCAGGCTCATCTGGTCCAGCGTCGCCCGCGGGCGTATGGAAGGGTTGAACCAGAAGTCGTGCCAAAGGTCGTACTCCGGGTTCCAGGGCAGGCGTATCTCCAGCCTCGGGTCCAGCTCCGAGGGATGCAGCTCCTCCGCGTACCCCGCCTGCTTCGGCGTCAGCAGCACCATCGGCTCGCGGAAGGCCGGGACCGTCTCTATGCCCTTGAGGTACATGTCGTCCGATATCAGCGCGAGGTCCGCCTCGCCGCGGTCCATGCAGCGGTAGGCCTCCAGCGAGTGCTGGTAGTTGAAACAGATGGTGCAGCCGTCGTTCTGCTGCAAAAAGCTCTTGAACACCAGCGGCAGCAGATAGGTGCTCACGCTGCCCACGGAGGTCAATCTCAGCTGGGTCTTCTGCTCCCCGGCGGCCAGCTCCCGCGTCTCGCGCCAGAGCTCGCGCCACTTGCGCGCCGTCGCGATGAAGCGCTCGCCCTGCTCCGTCAGCTCTATGTGACGGCGGCCCTTGCTCCGGCGCACCAGCGGACAGCCCAGTTCCCGCTCCAGCTCGCGTATGTGGCGGCTCACCGCAGGCTGCGTTATGAACATCGCCTCGGCCGCCGCCGATATGCTACCCCAGCGCACCACGGCCAGAAATATCTCCACGTCCTGCTCAGTCACGGCGTTTCCTCCTCTTAAATATAACTTTTTGTTATATTATAAGGGCGAAATAAGCATTTTTCAAGCAGCGCCTTTTCTGCTACACTTGAGAAAAAACTCGCGGGAGGTGGAGGCATGGCAAGGGCAAGGGTACTGACCGAGGGGCCGGTGCGCGGCTCGCTCATATATCTCGCGCTGCCTCTGCTCATCGGGAACATCCTCCAGCAGCTATACAACACGGCGGACGCGGTGATAATCGGGCGCTGGGTGAACTCCGCGGCCTTCGGCGCCGTGGGCGTAGCGGGGACGGTGATGAACCTCTTCATCTTCGTGCTCAGCGGGGCGTGCAGCGGGATAACGGTGCTCTTTTCCCAGGCCTACGGCGCGGGCGACCTCGGCACCTTCCGGCGCGAGCTGTATCAGTCCACGCTCTTCGGCGCGCTCTTCACCCTCGCGCTCGGCGCGCTGGCGACAGCGCTGCTCCGGCCGCTGCTGCTGGTGATACAGACCCCGGCGGAGCTCATCGGCTATGCGTCGGAGTATCTGCGCATAATCTTCGCGGGCTTTCTGGCGACCTACGCCTACAACCTCTGCGCCTCGGCGCTGCGCTCGGCGGGCGACACGGCGGCCTCGCTCTGCTTCCTCGCGGTGTCCATCGCCGCCAACGTGGGGCTCGACCTGCTGTTTGTGGCGGTGTTCGGCATGGGCATAGGCGGCGCGGCCTGGGCCACGGTGCTCGCCCAGCTGCTCTCCGCGGCGGCGAGCCTTGTATACCTCCGGCTGCGGCATCCGCTGCTGCTCTTCCGGCGCGCGGACATGGTGATCGACCGCGCGCTGCTCTCGCGGACGGTGCGCTTCGGGGCCGTGGCGGCGCTGCATCAGTCGAGCGTCTACATAGGCAAGCTGCTGGTGCAGGGCGCCGTCAACACGCTGGGCGCGGAGGCGATAAACGCCTACACGGCGGCGACGCGCATCGAGGGCTTTGCCAACTCCTTCGGCGACAGCGGGGCCGCGGCTGAGGCGGTGTTCATCGGCCAGAACGTCGGCGGGGACCGGCCCGACCGGGTGCGCCGGGGCTTCTTCACCGGGCTGCGGCTGATGGTGGGGCTGGGGCTCGCGATGGCGGCCGTCATGTTCATCTGGGCCGAGCCGCTCTCGCGTCTTGTGCTGCCCGACTCGAACGCGGCGGAGCTGGCCGAGAGCGTGCGGTATCTCAGGCTCGTGTCGCTCTTTTACGTTCTCTGCTTCATAGGCAGCCTGTTCGTGGGCTACTTCGAGGGCATAGGCCGCATCAGCATCCCCACGATCGGCTCGGCGGCGCATCTCTCGCTGAGGGTCGTGCTCGCCTGGCTTCTGGTCGGGCGGATGGGCCTCGCCGGTGTGGCGCTCGCCACGGGGCTGGGCTGGTGCCTGGTCGTGAGCTTTCAGCTCGGCGTGTACCGGGGCGTCATCCTCAAGAGGCGGCAGGCCTGATGATATATTTAAACGCCGCGGCGTGAGCGTTTGCTCTGCCGCGGCGTTTTTGCGCTTATTTTTTGCCCTTTTTGGCCGCCTCGACCACTTTTTCGTACGGGGCTACCATGTACTGCGTCATCTGGCCCTTCATCTTCTTCTGCACCGAGGGCACGGAGATGAGCGCGCCGACGAGCTTCATCTGGATGATGCGCTTCTTCTGCTTCTGCGGGAAGTCGTAGACGCCGTGTTCCTTATAGAACTTGTGGTCGGCTTTCATCAGGCCCTGCATGACGTAGATGAGGTCGCGGAAGATCTTCATGCCTCCCACGCCGTAGAAGTTAGCCGGGCGGCGGAGCTTTTTCTCCATCGCGAGGGCCAGATTCTCCGCGAGGCCGCGGAGCTCCGAGGCGGTGTCGCCCTCGTCGGTCGCCACGCCGGCGAGGTAGTTGCCGCCGACCTCGGCGCGGGCCTCGACTATCATGCGGAGGTTCGGCTCGTAGGTGTAGTCGCCGCTGATGATGTAGGCCATGGGCGTGCCCTCGGTGACGGTGCGGTGGCCGTTGCAGAACTGGCGGTCGTCGTAGCACTTGAAGCTCGAGTGCGTGTAGTGGTCGGAGATGGTGAAGGCGTAAACGATGGCGTCCGCGGTCTGTATCTTCGTGCGCAGGAAGTCGTCAAAGCCGTCCTTGTAGACGCACTTGCCGGTCACGGCGCAGCCGAAGCAGCCGAGGCAGCCGCCGCCGAAGGGGAATTCGCGCAGATTCACCACGCGGCTCTCATATGGCAGCGCGGCGCGGAAGTCGGCTATCATGTTCGCGAGGTTCTCGTCGTCCGCGGCGCAGTTCGTGACGATGACCACGTCCTTTGCCGCGCTCTTCGCCGTCTCGGGCAGGCTCGGGCGGTAGACAGTGCGCTCGCGCGCCGGGGCCTTGGGGCAGGGCGTGACGAAGGGCCCGTGCTCGCAGGTGAACATGAGCTGGTCGAAGAAATCGCGCGCCTCCTCCCTGCCGCGCTCGGTGGTGAGGTCCTCCATGTCGGCGGAGAGCCCGCGTATGACGCGCATGCCGAGGTCGAGGCAGTTCTCCTCGACGTAGCGGTGGGCGGTGACGTCGTAAAAGTGCTTGCTGGTGGTTATCTGCGTGGCGAACTTGCCGGAGAGGTCCACGCCGTCGGCCTTGATGAGCTCGATGAGCCGGTGGAGCTGCGAGGGCGCGATGAAGGTGTAGACCGGGTAGGAAAAGAGCAGCATGTCCGCCCGCTCCAGCTCCGTGCGCAGGGGCGAGAGGTCCTTTTCGTAGCTCTTGATGCGCTGGCCCACGGGGACGAAGGTGAACTCGTGCTCCGGGTGCAGGGCCTGGAGATAGAGCGCCGTGTGGACTGTGGCGCTGTTTTTGCCCTTGGGGCTGGCGTTGAGGACGAGTATTTTCATGGTTTTTCCTCCAATTCTTCCAGCAGCTTTGTATACCAGCCGCGCTCAAACTCCGCGGCGGCGATGCCGTATTCAATGGTTAGGCCCTGGAAGCGGAAGATCTGCTCCCAGTCCTGCCCGGGCGGGAGCGGGCCGGTCTGCGCCTCGCGGAAGCGCTCCCGGATGGCGCAGAGTATGGCCGACATCCGCTCCATCTGGCGGATGTAGTCGCGTATCGCCGCGGCGCGCTCCCCAGGCTTTGCGAGGCCGAGGAAAAAGAGCCGCGAGAGCTCCATGTTCTTCGCCCGCTCCGCCTGCATCGGCTGCGCCACCCACTCGGAAAACGCCGCCCGGCCGCTCTCCGTGATGGAATAGGTCTTTTTTCGCCTGCCCCCGGCGCTCTCTGAGGACGTGACGAACCCCTCGCGCCCGAGCTTCGCGAGCGCCGTCTGCACGCTGCCCGCGCTGTCCGAGCAGATGAGCGCGAGATTCTGCCGTATGAACTGCCGCAGCTCGTACCCCGTCATCGGCGAGAGTATGAGCAGGCCCAGTATGAGATACTCCATGCGCGCCTCCGATATGTCTAATAGAGATATTATACTCAGCCTCCTGCTATACGTCAAGGGCCTGTCCTTTTCCGTCGGAAAAGAGATGGACGTTTTCATCGGGCGGGGTGGTAGATTTGGCTCAGATCAGATTTGCGACGCTCAAGCTCATATATCGGGAGGTATTTACTGTGGAAATCAAAATGGCTTACTGCCCCAACGGACACTACTACAACGCCGCGCTGCACGACAGCTGCCCGGAGTGCGCCAAGAGCGCGGGCAAGACCGAGGCGGTCGGGAGCGCCGGGGGCTTCTCCAAGACCGAGAAGGTCGGCGGCGGCTATTCCGGCGGCTTCTCCGAGACCGTGGCGGTCGACTCCCTGCGCGACGCGGACGTGGAGCCTTTCCAGCCCACCATGATAGGCACCGAGTCCGTCGAGGGCCGGCCTGAGCCCGTTGTCGGCTGGCTCGTTTGCATCGAGGGCGTCTCCCGCGGCGTGGACTACCGCCTGCACGCGGGCTACAACTACATCGGCCGCGAGATCGGCGACGTGCACATCCACGGCGACATGCAGATCTCCCGCAAGAACCACGCAATGATCGCCTACGACAGCAGCGAGCGCACCTATTACGTCGGCCCCTCCGCCGGGCGCAACCTCATCAAGGTCAACGGCAAGACCGTGCTCAACGCGGCCGAGATAAAGAGCGGCGACGTCATCTCCATCGGCACCACCAAGCTCATGTTCGTCGCCCTCTGCGGCGAGGCGTTCGGCTGGGACGAGGGTGGCCATGTTTGACCGGCCCTTCCTCTCCGCCCCCGACGCTGGCGGGCCGGACGCGGCCGTTCCGGTCGAGACGGTCCCCATCGTGTCCGAGCCGGTCGAGACGGCGCCGGCTCCCTCCGCCTCCCCCTCGCCTGCCGCATCGCCTTCGCCTTCAGTCTCCCCCTCGCCTGCCGCCGAGCCGACGGTGCCGGTGCTCGCGCCGGAGGTCTCGCCTGCTGCGACGGTCGAGGTGACGGAGGTCCCGGCGACAAACGCTCCCGAGGGCGGCGAGGCCTCCGGCGGGCTCTGCGGCTGGCTCATCGCGGGCGCGGCGCTGCTTGCGGCGCTCATCGTGGCGGCCATCTTCCTCGCGCTGCGCCGCAAGGGGCGCGCGGCCTCCCCGGCGTCGGTCCTCGGCTTTGACGTCGGCAAGGTGCACGAGCAGGGCGCGCGGGAGAGCCAGCAGGACTGCTTTGCCGTCTCCCCCGACGAGCTGCGCGGCGAATACGGCCTGCTGGCCGTGGTGGCCGACGGCATGGGCGGGCTCTCCGACGGCGACAAGGTCAGCCAGGCCGCGGTCGGCGCGATGCTCGACGGTTTCTGCGCTGCACCCGGCGACGGGCAGCTCGCGCTCCTCGAGCTGCTGCAAAAGGCGAACCTCGCGGTGAACCGCCTGCTCGGCGCGGAGAACCTCTCCAAGAGCGGCTCCACCCTTGCGGCGGCGCTGATACGCGGCGGGAGGTTCCACTGGCTCTCGGTGGGCGACAGCCGCATAGTCCTGCTGCGCGGAGGGGCGCTGATACAGCTCAACCGCGAGCACATCTACAAAAACGAGCTGCTGCTCTCGGCGGTGAACGGCCAGGAGAGCTTCGCCTCCGCCCTCTCGCGCCCGAAGGCGGCGGGGCTCACGAGCTATCTCGGCATGGGGCGGCTCAAGCATGTCGACATACCCGCCGCGCCCGTCGAGGTCCTGCCCGGCGACGTGTTCGTGCTCATGAGCGACGGCGTATACAACGCGCTGGACGAGCGCGAGCTCATAAGCGCGCTCAGCCGCCCGGCACATAGCGCAGCGGACGAGATAAAGCGGGCGGTGACGGCCAAGGGCTACCGCACGCAGGACAACTTCACCGCCGTAATAATCGAAGCCGTTTCCGGCGGAAAGCGGGGCGGGACATGATACAGACCGCAAGCTACACCGACATAGGCGGGCGCGTGAAAAATGAGGACTGCGTCCGCATGACCCGGCGCGAAAACGGGCTCTGCCTGGTCGTCGCCGACGGCCTGGGCGGGCACGGCGGGGGCGCGGACGCCTCCTGCGCCGCGGCGGAGCTCATCTGCTCCGGCTGGGACGGCACGGTCAGCGAGGACGCCCTCGCCGATCTGGTCCGCGCGGCGCACGTGAGGGTGCGCGGCATGCAGACCGCCGTCTGCTCCATGAAGACCACGGTCACGCTGCTGGCGATAAGCGGCATGAAGGCCGCCTGGGCGCACGTGGGCGACTCGCGGATATACCACTTCCTCGACGGCGAGCTGGTGCATCAGACCCGCGACCACAGCGCCTCGCAGATAGCCGTCATGCTCGGGAACATCACGGAGGCCGAGATACGCTTCCACGAGGACCGCAACCGCGTCTACCGCGCCCTCGGTCAGGACGGGGAGCTGAAGGTAGACACGCACTTTGAGCCGCTCAGGCCGGGACGGCACGCATTTTTGCTCTGCACGGACGGGTTCTGGGAGTACGTCCTCGAGCGCGAGATGGAAAAGGACCTGGCCGCCTCGTACGGCCCCGAGGACTGGATTGAGCACATGCGCTCCCGGCTCTCGGCGCGAGTGCCCGCGGGGAACGACAACAACTCCGCCGCAGCGGTCTGGGTCGATATGGTCTGATCTTATGGGGGGAAAATGATGAAAAAGAGACTTATGTGCCTGCTTTTGGCCCTGCTGATGCTTGCTCTGCCGCTCTCCGGCTGCGGCTCGGACGGCGGGCGGATAGCCGCCGACTCGCGCTCCGGCGTGGTGCGCATACTCGCGCTGCTGCCCGACCTCACCACCGGCGAGGTCTATTACGCCACCGGCTCCGCCTTCGGCGTGGGCAAGGCGGGCGAGCCCACGGACGTCTTCGTCACCAACACGCACGTCGTGCAGGGCCTCTATTACACCGAGAGCGGCGCCACTGTGGACGCCCCTGCGGTGAGCGTGTGGATACTCAAAAACGACATGGCCTGGAACCCCGTGACCGGGCTCGACACCAGTCAGGCCATCCCCTGCACGGTGCTCTACGCCTCCTCCGGCATGTACCCGGACTACGCCGTGCTGCGCGCTGGCGAGGCGCCGGAGGGCCGCGTGGCGCTCCCGCTGCTCGCGGATGACGCGGACGTCGCCGTCGGCGACAGCGTCTACGCCCTCGGCTACCCCGGCAGCTCCGACGAGACGGAGGAGGGCAACTACGGCAGCTCCCTCGTCGCGGACGTGGACGACGTGACCGTCACCAGCGGCGTCGTCTCCCGCTTCTCCGAGGGCTCCAGCCTGGGCAACACCCGCCTCATCCAGCACGACGCGCAGATCAACCACGGCAACTCCGGCGGCCCGCTCATCGACGAGAGCGGCGCGGTCATCGGCATCAACACCTACGGCATCGGCGGCGACGCCTCCACCGGCGACGTGAACAGCTATTACTCCGTGCGCATCAGCTATGTGCGCGACAAGCTCGACGAGCTGGGCATAAGCTACGACGTCGCGGGCGGCGGCGGCGCCTGGGTGTTCATAGTTATCGGCCTCGTCATCGTCCTCGCGGCGGCGGCCTTCGTGCTCTGGAAAAAGGGCCTCATCCGCTTCTCCCTGCCGAAGCTCTCCAAGTGGAAGGGCAAGGCCTCCGGCACGGGGCTTGACGAGCTGCGCATACAGTGCGTCTCCGGCGCGTTTGCAGGCAAGCGCTTCGCCCTCTCGCCGCAGGTGCGCATGGGCCGCGACCCGACGAAGAACGACCTGGTGTTCCCCGACGGCACCCAGGGCGTCAGCGGCGTGCACTGCGTGCTCATCTATGACTCCGCGGCGGGCTCGCTGTACATCAAGGACCTCGGCTCCACCTTCGGCACCTTTGTGAACGGCGGCAAGCGCCTCGCGCCCAGTCAGGCCATGCCGCTCAATGTGGGCGACCGCTTCTCGCTCGGCTCCGAGCGCGAGAGCTTCATGGTCACGCGAAAGGGCGGTGTGGTGTGATGGATTTCTGCCCGCACTGCATGTACCCCGCCTCCGGCCCCGTCTGCAAGCGCTGCGGCAAGTCCACGAGCTGGACGCCCGGCGAGCAGCAGCTCCCCGCCGGGACGATGCTCGACGGCAGCGGCCTGCACCGCTACCTCACCGGCGCGGCCATCGGCCAGGGCGGCTTCGGCATAACCTACATCGCCGTGGAGCCCGACAGCGGCAAGCGCGTCGCGGTCAAGGAGTGCTTCCCCGTCCAGTGCGCCGTGCGCGCGGCGGACGGCAAGCGCGTCGAGCCCAAGCCAGGCATGTCCTCCCAGCTCCAGGGCGCGCTCAACAGCTTTCTCGACGAGGCGCGGCTGCTCGCCAAGCAGACGGAGCTCAAGTCCGTGGTGCAGGTGGAGGACTTCTTCTCCACCAACGGCACGGCCTATCTCGTCATGGAGTACCTCGACGGCGTGACCCTCAGCGACAAGATGAAGTCCGAGGGCCGCCTCCCCGCCCAGCAGCTGCTCTCCATGCTCCGGCCGCTGATGGAGGACATAGGCAAGCTCCACGCCTCGGGCATCATCCACCGCGACATCAGCCCGGACAACATCATGTGGATGCCGGATAATACGCTCAAGCTGCTCGACTTCGGCTGCGCGCGCTCGATGGAGGACGGCAAGTCCATGAGCGTGCTGCTAAAGCACGGCTTTGCGCCCGTGGAGCAGTATCAGACGCGCGGTCAGGGGCCCTGGACGGACATATACTCCCTGTGCGCGACGGTATATTACTGCATCACCGGCACGCTGCCCACCTCGGCGGTGGAGCGGCTGGAGGGCGACGCGCTGGTGCCGCCCACGGCGCTGGGCGCGGAGCTCACGCCCCGCGAGGAGACGGCGCTGCTCTGGGGCCTCGCCGTGCAGCCCACGCGCAGGCCGCAGAACATAGAGCTGCTCATCGGCCAGCTCTGCCCAGCGCCCCCCAAGAAACCCATCAAGCGCAAAAAGCCCGAAAAGCCCGGCGGCGCCGGCAAGGCGAAGGCCGGGAAGGTCTCCGCCAAGCGCATCATCGGCCTTGCCGCGGCGGCGATAGTGCTAGTCGTCGCGCTGGTGCTCATCTTCGGCGAGGGCAAGGAGCCGAGCTACGGCAGCCCCGCCTATGAGCCGGGCGGCAGCATCCCCGCCGCCTCCGCCTCCCCCACGCCCGAGCCGACGCCGACCTTCACCCCCGTGGACGGCGTCTCCGACGGCGTGGAGTACACGAGCTACGGCGACCACGTGGTCGTCACGGGCTACGAGGGCGCGGCGGAGGACATACTGGCCATTCCCGAGGAAATAGACGGTCTGCCCGTCACCGCCATCGGCGACGAGGCCTTCCGCGGCCAGAGCGCCCTGGATTCGGTCATCATCCCCGGCAGCGTGAAGGAGGTCGGCGACCTGGCCTTTGCGGGCTGCACCTCCCTGCGCATGGTGTTTGCGCGCCGGGACATGGAGATAGGCGGCGGGGTCTTTGAGGGCTGCGACGAGCTGCGCGCGCTCTTCAAGACCAGCGACTTTGACACCGACCTCGCCGACTGGGGCTTTTCCGCCAACGTCGTGTCCTTTGCAATCGGCCAGGACACGGGCGCGGGCGCGCTGGTCATAATCTACGTCACGGACGACGGCGTGGTCTACGGCGTGACCGAGGACGAGTGCGCCGTGGTGCTCGACATCCCCGCCGGGCTCGGCACCGTCACGCTCGCCGACAGCGTGGGCGACTACCCCGTGGTCTGGATGTACGCCGGGGCGCTGGAGAATGCGGACGACGACGTCGAGATATACCTCGCCGACGGCATGGGCTTCCCCTACGAGATACGCAACGACGCGAACTGGGCCTTCAAGGACGACTGCGGGCCCGACAGCTTCTGCTTCAACTGGTATCTGAGCTGCTATCTCGCCGAGGAGACCAACGACCGCCGCCCCGACGGCGCGGAGGAGGTCGTGCCCGTGCGCGAATACGTCGAGGCCGCGATACAGCGCTCGGAGGAGATCTATTCCACCTATCAGCACGAGCGCCCGGACGGGAGCAAGTTCTCCACCATCTTTGAGGAATACGGCATCGAGGTCAGGTACACGACCCAGTGGATAGACCACTTCCCCGTAGACGACCTGGAAGCCGAGCTGCTCGACTGCGCGGAGTCCCTTGTCGACAGGTCCGAGAGCTACGGCGTCTACTATGTCTACATGGGCGCGGCCACCTATTACGGCGGCGACGAGGTGTATCTCTGCCGTCTCGCCGGAGCGGACGACCAAGACGGTTGAAATTGCGGAGAGGAGCCTATATAATGTCAATCAACACTCTGCTTACAGGAGGTGACGGCCTTGAATAGGGAATACTGCCCATACTGCATGACCCCCGTCGGCGAGGACGGCGTGTGCCCAAGCTGCGGCCTGACCTCCGGCACATACACGCCGCTGCCCCACCACATCCCGCCCGGGACGGTGCTCATGGGGCGCTATCTCGTCGGCCGCGTGCTCGGCGAGGGCGGCTTCGGCATAACCTACATCGGCTGCGACCTCCGGCTGGAGCTCAAGGTCGCCATCAAGGAATATTTCCCCACGAACTGGGTCGCTCGCCACTCCGAGGTGTCCCTCTCCGTCAACAACTACTCCGGCGCCGAGAGCAGCTACGCCAAGGGCAAGAGCCGCTTTCTCTACGAGGCGCGGACGATGGCGAAGATGGATAAGCAGCCCGAGATCGTCAGCGTGCGCGACTTCTTCGAGCTCAACAACACCGCCTACATCGTCATGGAATACGTGGACGGCACCACCTTCAAGGAGCTGGTCGCCCAGCGCGGCGGGCGCATCCCGGCGGGCGAGCTGCTGCACCTCATAGAGCCGCTCTTTTCCGCGCTCAGCGCCGTGCACGCCGCGGGGCTCATCCACCGCGACATAAGCCCCGACAACCTGATGCTCGAGCGCGGCAGCGTGCGGCTGCTCGACTTCGGCTGCGCGCGGGAGTCCACGCAGGGCGACGAGACGATGACCATCACGCTCAAGCACGGCTACGCGCCGATTGAGCAATATCAGCACAAGGGCCAGGGCCCCTGGACGGACGTCTACGGCCTCTCGGCCACTATCTACTACTGCCTCACCGGCAAGACCCCGCCCCAGGCGCTCGACCGCCTGATGGACGACGAGATAATCATGCCCCGCCGCCTCGGCGTGGACCTTACGGAAAAGCAGGAGAAGGCCCTGCTGCGCGGCATGGGCATCAAGCAGCACCAGCGCTTCCGCACTGTGGAGGAGCTGCACACCGCGCTCTATGAGGGCGTGGACGTCCCCGCGCCGGAGCCGGAGCTTCCGGAGGAGCCGGAGCCTGAAAAGGAGCCGGTGACGCCCGCCGAGCCCGAGCCCGAAGTTCGCACCGGCCCGATCGAGAGCCCCGCGCGCCGCGTGGGGGCCGGGCGCCGCGCCGTTCTCGGCGCTGTGCTGGGGCTGGTCGCCGTGGCGGGCATACTCGGCCTCATCTTCCTGCCGCGCGGCGGCGAGGAGGAGCCGGTCACGACCGATGCGGGCGCAGCAGTGTCCGCCGCCCCCGTGGGATGGAACGGCCCCGGGCGCGACGAGCTCTTTGCCAACGCTCAGGTGGCCGCAGACGAGGAAACGCTCGCCGCGCTGCTCGCAGACGAGGGCGTCGAGGCCGTGAGCCTGAGCGGCGATTTCCAGGCGAACCGGTCCTTCACCATAAATAAGCCCCTGCTCGTGCCCGGGGACGCCTCGGCCGTTTTCACCTGCTCGGTGGAGCTCACTGAGGGCGGCGTGCTCTGGGCAGGCGGCCTTGTGGACGGCAGCGTTGTGGTCAACGGCGGCACTGTCGTGGCCGACGCGGGAGGCCAGGTATACGGCTCGCTCGTCCTGCTCGGCAGCGGCGGTCTTGTGCGTCAGGGCGGCGCCGTCAGCGAGGACATATACGAGCTGCCCCTCGATGAGCTCTTTGCCGGGGCCGCGAGCGTCGCCAGCGAGGATGAGCTCCGCGCCGCCTGTGAAAACGGCGGGGTCAGCGCCATACGCATAGAGGGCGACGTCGTGATATCCGAGAATCTGACGGCCGGTGTGCCCGTCCTGGTCGCCGAGGGCGCGCGTCTCGCGTCCGGATCAGACTCGCAGGTGTTCTCGGTGGACGGCGCGCCGCTGGTGAACGACGGCACGGTGGAGTGCAGCCTCCAGCTCGGCGGGGGATCCCCGCTGCTGCTCAACCGCGGCGAGCTGCACCAGCCGGACGGCATATGGCTCGGAGGCCACGAGAGCAGCAACTGCGCGTTCATAAACCTCGGCAGTGCCGAGCTCGGCGGCTATAACGCCATGTGGTGCCGCCTCTTCAACTACGGCAGCCTCACCGCCTCCGGCAGCGAGGAGGAGCCCGGCACTCTGGGCTTGGGCAGCGGCACTGTCTCAAATTTCGGCAGCGTCAGCGTCGGCGAAAACTGCGTCCTCATGTCCGGCGGCTTCATCGATAACCACGGTGAGCTCACGATAGGCGGCGTTCTTGAAAACTACGGCTCCGTCAACAGCACGTTCGGCAGCATAGAGCTGCTCTCCGGCGGCATGGTGGAAAACCGCGGGCTCATCGACATGTACGACGTCAGCACCCTGACCGTCAACGAGGGCGCGCAGCTGAATACTGTGGAGGGCGTGCTGCTTTACCGCAGCAACTGCTCCCAGATCGTCGGCGAGATAGACGGCCGGGTGTGGGAGGTCAGCTTTGAGCTCATCGACGACGTGCCCATGCATTCCGTGACCACCGAGGCCGAGCTTCTGGGCGCGCTGGCGGACGAGAGCATACGCTCCGTCGTGATAAACGGCGACCTCACGCTCACGCAGCCGCTGACCGTCACAAAGCCGGTGTACGTCCCAGCCGGCAGCTCCCTCACCATTCCCGAGGGCGAGGCCGTCACCGTGGACGGCAGCATATTCGTTGTGAACGGCCGCGTGGTCTGCGACGGCATAGACGTCGTGGACGGCGGCATGCTCGAGATGATCGGCGAGTGGACGGCCCACAACAGCGGCGGCGCCGCGCTGAACCTCACCGGCGGCTCCTGGGCATACTCGCGCATGTGCGGCATGTCCGTCTCCGAGCTGACGCTCAGCGAAAACTCCATGGCCGTCTACGCCAGCGGTGAAATGAGCATGCTCCGCAGCATAGACCTCAGCGGCGGCAGCTTCCTTGTCCTGAACGGCGAGGCGCTCATATCCGACAATCTGGAAGCCGCGGTCAGCGATTCCACCGTGATACAGCTCAGCGACGCGGAGCTCGGCGGCTCGGCCTCCATCGTGCTGAGCAGGACTTCCCTTTACTCACAGTGCGGCTGGCTCACGCTGCTCGACGGCGGAGCGGTGAACGTCCAGAGCGGCGCGCGCATCGCCTCCTTCGGAGGCCGCCTCGTCCTCGAGCCCGGCTCCGAGCTGCTCAACGGCGGGAGCTTTTCAGTCTACGGCTTCAGCGATACCTATCGGAACGCGGTGAACGGCAGCCTGGAAAACCGCGGCAGCATGTTCCTTACCCAGCCCATAGATGTCTCCGGCATCTTCACGAACAAGGGCAGGATATACTCCGCCATAGTCCCGGCGGCCGGCACGTTCTCGATATCGAGCGGCGCAGTGGTCGAGGGCATAGACAACATCGAGCCCTGGCCGGAAGGCTGACGCCACAACAAACGCAAAAAGCCCCGGAACGCTGTGCGTTCCGGGGCCTCTTTTTTCACTGGTCTGCAAATATGTGCTCGATGACCTTTTCCATCCGCTCGCTCATGGACTCCTCATACGCGGTGACGGCGTAGAGGACCAGCCAGTCCGTGGCGTTGCGCGGGTCGAGCGGCGGCATGCCGCAGTCGGTTAGGATGGCGTTGAGGGCGAACCAGTGGTCGTCCAGGCGCTCGCGCGGCGTGAGGTAGTCCTCGTCCGTCTCGCGGTATTCGCCGTCCACGACGTTCTCGGTGATGACGTAGAGCAGCAGCAAAAGCTTGCGCGGCACGTCGGCCCTGCGGTTGCGGATGTTCTTGAGCGCCGTGGTGTTCGGCCAGTTGTATTTTATGAGGCGCTGCACCACGCTCCAGCCGCATTTGCTCCGGCTGGAGGGCATGCTCATGGAGAAATAGAGCTCCATGATGGCCTCCATGGAGTAGTCAGGCTCCTCCAGGCCGGTCCAGGCCGGGACGGGGTGGATAAGTTTGTCGAGGTAGCGGCGGAAATAGCCGTAGGCCCGCATGTGCAGCGCGCCGAAGCTGCCCAGATTGGCTATGTAGCACTCGCGCAGCTCCGCAGTGGAGTGCACCTGCAAAAAGGCGCTCTGCAGCTCGTGCGTGAGGTGCGAGGAGGCGTTTTCCGGCAGGGCGTCGAGCCTCGGCATCTCCGGCAGGGCCTCGAAGAAGTCCCGCGCCCCGGCATAGGTGCCGCCGTTGCGCAGAAACCAGGCGTAGATTACGTCGCGCCCGTTGCGGTAGTGGATGCCGTAGTCGGTGCAGACGCCGAGCAGGCGGTTGGTCTGCGCCTCGGAGAGGTCCAGCGCAAAGGCGATGCGGAACACGTCCTCGCGCTTTGTGGGCCTGGAGTGGCCGTTCATCCAGTTCCGGACGGTGCGGGAGACGCTCTCCGGGTTGGCCCCCGGCTCCGCCGCCAGCAGCGCCGCCGTGAGGCGCGGCTGCAGGTCCGGCTGCTGGTACAGGCTGCGCAGCACCTCGTCAAAGCCGCGGAGCCGAAACTCGCCCTCCTGCAGATATCTGGCAGCCATAGCCGGGGTCATATCCCCCGAGCTGAGCCGCTCATATTCGTTCTCCGAGAGCAGAGTAAGTTCCAGGCCCACGCACATCACCCAACACACAGTTTTACATAATAATACAATTATAACCATATGCAGCCGTATGTCAATGAAATATAGCGCATAATTCCCGCATTCTCCGCAGAAAACTTTCGCCCGGCGGCGGGAGCGCAAACTGCGCATTGCATTGGCGGCGAGGATGCAATATACTTTTTCCAGATGGGAAGGGTGGGTTGCGGATGGAGCTCAAAAAGATATGGATGTCGCCGGACACGGGCAGGGGCAGCCGGTTCGCGCGGCGCACGGTCGGCGGCGTTCTTGGGATAGCCCTGCTCATGCTGCTGCTCATCGGCGGCGGGGTCTGGCTGTCCTTTCGGTTCGGCCTGCCGCGGGAGCTCTTTGCCGCCGTGCTCTGCTTCGGCGTGACGGCGCTGGCTGCGGCGCTGGCCGTGCTGCTGGGGCGGCGCAGCCTGCAGGACGCCACGGTCTTTTTCCTCACGGCGGATGACCGGCTCTATGCTCTCGACGCCAGAGGAGCGGTGCGCTTCGGGCGCGGGGTTGTGGGCTTCGCCGCCGGGGCGGCTGAGGTGCAGGAGCTCCTGCGCGGCATCGCCGACAGGCGCAGTCTGCCCTCGTCCGCCGACGAGCTGCTCAAGGTCGAGCGGCTCAGGGAAAACCGAAGCCACTATGTAATAAAGTGCCGGGTGCGCCGCCGGGGCGGGCGGTTCTTCACGCGCACATACTTCCTCGTCAAGGGCTATGAGGACGAGGACGAGCTGCTGCGTCAGCTGGAGCTCCGTCGCCGCTGGGATGCTGAGCTAGAGTTCGCCGAGAGCCGGACGCCCCTCCGCCTGCTCATCTGCGTGCTGGTCTTTGCAGGCTTTGCCGCGCTGTGCGTGCTCAGCCACCCCGCTGTCGCCCGGCTGCCGGAGGGCATCTACTTTCCCTGCCTTGCCGCCGCGTTTGCGGCGCTCTTCGGTGCGGTGTATTTCGGCATCCTCCTGCGCCGGGGTGAGTGAGCGCTCCGGGTACAAAAGGCCCGCGGAGGGAGACCTCCGCGGGCTTTTTAATATTCACATCCGGTTCTCATCGCCCCAGGTGCACATCTGGTCCAGTATGGGGATGAGCGAGCGGCCGCGGTCGGTGAGGCTGTACTCCACCTTCGGGGGTATCTGCGGATACTCCTCGCGGTGGACCAGGCCGTCGGCCTCCAGCTCCTTGAGCGTGGCGCTCAGCGTCTTGTAGGAGATGGTGCGTATGTACTTCTTGAGCTCGTTGAAGCGCACCACGCCGAAATCCATCAGCGCGTAGAGGATGAACATCTTGTACTTCCCCTGTATCAGCGACATCGTGTAGCTGAAGCCCGTCTCCTCGAGTTTGGCGTCCTGTATGCAGTTCTTCTCCATATTGCTCTCCTTCAGTGTAGTATATTACCTGATTGTAAGTATCGCACTTTGATGTGCGTACTTGTAAAATCTACAATTCCGGATATGATTATAGTATCCTTTAAACCCAAAGTCAACCAAACGCAAAAGGAGCTGCATCAACTATGATAAACTTTGGAGTAAAGCCCTACCTCTTCCCGATGCCCACCTACATGATAGGCACTTACAACGAGGACGACAGCGTGGACGTCATGATGATGGCCTGGGGCGGCATCTGCGCCGAGGACATGGTCGCGCTCAACCTGGAGTCCGAGCACAAGACCGTTGTGAACCTCGAGGCGAGGCGGGCCTTCACGCTGGCGGTGCCCGGCGTTGAGACGCTGGCGCAGTCCGACTTCCTCGGCATAGCCACGGCCAACAAGACGGCCGACAAGTTCGCGCGCAGCGGCCTGCACGCCGTCAAGAGCGAGCGCGTCGACGCCCCCGTCATCACCGAGTATCCTCTCACACTCGAGTGCGAGGTGGTTGAGATGCAGAACCAGCCCTACGGCCTGCGCGTCCTCGGCAGGATAGTGAACGTCCTCGCCGACGAGCGCGTGCTCGACGAAAACGGCAAGATCGACGCCGGCAAGCTCGGCGCCTTCACCTTTGACCAGATGCGCAGCGGCTATTACGCCGTGGGCGAGAAGGTCGGTCAGGCCTGGCACAGCGGCGCGGGACTGATGAAGAAATAAAAAACGCGGCGGCTCCGGGAATCGGAGCCGCCGTTTTTTTCTTGCCTGTGCGCCTTATGCGTTCCAGGCGTTGACCTCGTTCTCGAGCCACTGGCACCAGGCGTCCACGCCCTCGCCGGTCTTGGCGGAGATGGGGAAGATCTTCAGCTCGGGGTTGCGCTTGAGCGCGAACTCGCGGACCTTGTCCATGTCGAAGTCGAAGTAGGGCAGGACGTCGATCTTGTTGATGATGAGCGCCTGGCACACCTCGAACATGAGCGGGTACTTGAGGGGCTTGTCGTGGCCCTCGGGGACGGAGAGGATCATGACGTTCTTCACCGCGCCGGTGTCGAACTCCGCCGGGCAGACCAGGTTGCCGACGTTCTCGAGGATGGCGAGGTCGATGTCGCCCGTGCCCATCTCGGTCAGGCCCTGGCGGGTCATGTCGGCGTCCAGGTGGCACATGCCGCCGGTGTGGAGCTGGATGGCCCTCACGCCGGTCTCGGCTATCGTGCGGGCGTCGACGTCGGAGTCGATGTCGGCCTCCATGACGCCGATGCGCAGCTTGTCCTTCAGCCGGGCGATGGTCGCGCGCAGCGTGGTGGTCTTGCCGCTGCCGGGGGAGCTCATCAGGTTGAGCAGGAAGGTCTTCTCAGCCTTGAGCTGCTCGCGCACCTTGTCCGCTTCCCTGTTGTTGTCCGCGAACACGTTCTGCTTGATTTCGTATACTTTAAATTCTGCCATATCACACCTCGGAAAACAGATTACTGATGCTAAAATACTACCTGCTCTCCCCCGCGTCAAGGCGTTTTTAAAATTTCTCTGTAAATGGTTGACTTTGGGCCTGATGTGGTGCAAAATAGGCAGGCCGTTCGTAGAGGGCGGTCTTGCGTTTTTCAGGGGTGAACACATTGAAAAAGGATATGACGATGGACCTGTGCAGCGGCCCCATCATGGGCAACCTGCTGCGCTTTTCCATTCCGCTGATGCTCTCGGGCATCCTGCAGCTGCTGTTCAACTCGGCGGACATCATAGTGCTCGGCCAGTTCGCCGGGGGCAACGCCATGGCCGCCGTCGGCTCCACCAGCTCGCTCAACAACCTCATCGTCAACATCTTCCTCGGCCTCTCCGCCGGCGGCAGCGTCGTCGTGGCGCAGTACTTCGGCATGAAGTCCGACAAGGACCTTGATGAGTCCGTCCACACGGCCATTCTGCTCGGCCTCATCAGCGGGCTCATCCTCGTCGTTGTCGGTCTGCTGCTGGCCGAGCCCATGCTCGCGCTCATGGGCACGACGCCCGACCTCATAGACCAGGCCGTGCTCTACATGCGCATCATCTTTGCCGGCATGCCCGCCATCATGGTGTACGACTTCGGCGCCGGCATACTCCGCGCCGTGGGCGACACGCGCCGCCCGCTGCTCTATCTCTCGCTCGGCGGCGTCGTGAACGTCGCGCTCAACCTCTTCTTCGTGCTGGCCTTCGACATGGGCGTGGCGGGCGTCGCCATCGGCACCGTGGTCAGCCAGACCCTTGCCGCCTTCCTCGTTGTCCGCTGCCTCGTGAAGACCGAGGCCAGCTACGGCATCAGGCTCCGCCGCCTGCGCATAGTCAAGGCCAAGCTCATCCGCATTCTGCGCATAGGCATACCCACCGGAGTTCAGGGCGCGGTGTTCTCCATCTCCAACGTCCTCATCCAGTCCGCCATCAACTCCTTCGACTCCTCCACCATCGTCGGCGGCAACACAGCCTCCGTCAACATCGAAAACTTCGTCTATACGGCGATGAACGCGGTGTATCAGGGCTCGCTCACCTTCACCAGCCAGAACGTCGGCGCGCACAACGTCAAGCGCATCGTGCCGATATTGTGGTGGAGCTCCCTGTGCGTCACCGCGGTGGGCCTGCTGCTGGGCGTCACGGCGGTGGTGTTCGGCCGGGCGCTGCTCGGCATCTACTCCCCCGACCCGCAGATAATCGCCTACGGCTTCGACAGGCTCAAGCTCATCGGCCTCACCTACTTCCTCTGCGGCCTGATGGACACCGTCTGCGGCTGCATACGAGGGCTCGGCGCCTCCATTACGCCCACGCTCATCTCCCTCACCGGCGCCTGCGCGCTGAGGATAGTCTGGATATACACCATCTTCGCCTCGACCCGCTCGCTCTTCATGCTCTACCTCTCCTACCCCGTGAGCTGGCTCGTCACCTACATAGCCAACCTCGTCTGCTTCGCCGTCACCTACCGCAGGTGGAAGCGCCGCGCGCTGGCCAGCACTACCATAGTCAACGGCTATACAGTAGGATAAAATATAAGTATTTGCTATTTGCCCCTCCTCTGTTTTAAACTAAAGGCCGAGGAGGGGATATTTTTATGGATATCATAACCGGCAAGAGTTTTGACGCCGAGCGCGCCTTTTACGGCAGGAGCGGCGTGCGGGTCGAGGACTGCGCCTTTGACGGCCCGGCCGACGGGGAGAGCGCCTTCAAGGAGTGCTCCGACATACAGGCCGAGCACTGCTTCTTCAACCTCCGCTACCCCTTCTGGCACGACCACGGGCTCAGGATACACGACAGCGAGCTGACCGACAAATGCCGCGCGGCGCTCTGGTATTCCGAGGACATCGAGATAAGCGGCACCAAGCTGCACGGCATAAAGGCCCTGCGCGAGTGCGCCGACGCCGTGATACGAAACTGCGACATCGTCTCGCCGGAGTTCGGCTGGTCCTCCCGCGGCGTGGAGATGACCGACTGCACCGCCGAGAGCGAATATTTCATGCTCCGCTCCAGTGACCTGCACTTCAGGAACGTGAAGTTCAAGGGCAAATACTCCTTCCAGTACATCGAAAACTCCACCTTCGAGCACTGCGAGTTCGACACCAAGGACGCCTTCTGGCACGCGAAGAACGTTGTCGTGCGCGACTGCGTGGTAAAGGGCGAGTACCTGGCCTGGTACTGCGAGAACGTCACCTTTGAAAACTGCACCATCATCGGCACGCAGCCGCTGTGCTACTGCCGCGGGCTGAGGCTCATCAACTGCGCCATGGTCGGCACGGACCTCGCCTTTGAGCGCTCCGAGGTCGAGGCGAGCGTCACGACGCCGGTGGACAGCATCAAGAACCCGCTCTCCGGCTGCATCACCGTCCCGGCCGTGGGCGAGATAATCCGCGACATAGACGGCGCCGACGGCAAGATAGTCGTCACCGGCCTGAGCAAGGCGGCCTGCGCATGAGGAGGCCCGCCGCGCTCGCCCTGGCTGCACTGCTTGCGCTGACCCTCGCGGCCTGCGGCGCTCAGCCCACGGCTGAGGCCGATACCCCTGCGCCTGCGGCGTCCACTGCCGCGACTGAAGCCCCGGAGGCGGCCGATACCACCGCCGGGCCGTCGGCCGCGCACGCCGAACCGATGGAGACAAGCACTGAGGAGGAGACTGAGATGAAGATGAACGTGGAAGTCGGCGGCGAGAGCTTCACCGCCACGCTTGAAAACAACTCCGCAGCCGCCGCGCTCGCGGAAATGCTCCGCAGCGAGCCGCTCACCATTGAGATGAGCGACTACGCCGGGTTCGAGAAGGTCGGCTCCCTCGGCACGCACCTGCCCGCGAGCAACGCGCAGACCACCACCAGCTCGGGCGACATCGTGCTCTATAACGGCAGCCAGATAGTCATCTTCTACGGCTCCAACTCCTGGAGCTACACCCGCCTGGGCCGCATAGACGACCTCGACGGCTGGGCCGACGCCCTCGGGAGCGGCGACGTGGCGGTCACCTTCTCCCTGGCGGAATAAGATACGCGCTCAAGAGGGCCGGACAGCTGTCCGGCTCTCTTTTTTTAGGCAACATATGTGTATGTACATCCGGGCGCGGATGGTGTTATAATGGGCGAGTGAGATTTCGCTTGACAAAAGCGGCAGGATATTTTTTACTACTCGTATAAAAGCTCAGGAGGATAAGGCTATGACTATAAATAAAACCGCCGAGGGCGGCAAGCTGACCATTGCGCTCGAGGGCAGACTGGACACAAACACCGCGCCGCAGCTGGAGGCCGAGCTCAAGCGCTCCGTCTCGGGCGTGACCGAGCTGGTGCTCGACTTCACCGGGCTGGAGTACATATCTTCCGCCGGGCTCCGCGTGCTGCTGGCGGCGCAGAAGGTCATGAACAAGCAGGGCAAGATGGTCCTCCGCGGCGTCAACAGCACCATCATGGAGGTGCTGGAGATAACCGGCTTTGTGGACATCCTCACCATTGAGGAATAATCCGCCCCGGCGCGGCGAGAGGAGGGCGGCGGACCTTGCAGAGGGCTGACATCGGTCTGAGGCAGGACGAGGCGTTTCTGCGCAGGGCCTTTCACAAGAGCCTGCTGCCCTGCGTCCTGTCCATACTCAGCCAGAACATCAACATATTGGCGGACGGTATCATCGTCGGACAGCGTATCGGCACTGACGGACTGTCCGCCATTAACCTTTGTGTGCCGGTGTACCTCGTGCTGTGCATCGTCGGCTCCTTTCTGGTCTCCGGCACGGCCATACAGGCCTCCCGCGCCATCGGCCGCAGGCAGATGGAGCAGAGCGGGAAGCTCTATAACACCGCCGTTTGGTCCTGCGTCGCGGCCGGTCTCGCAGTCACGGCGGCGGGGCTTGCGCTCTGCGCGCCCATCTCCGCCCTGCTCTGCCCGGACGAGACGGTCAGGCCGCTGGTGATGGAGTACAACCTCGTCACGCTCATCGGCGCGCTGCCCAAGATACTCATCTACGTCCCCTTCTGGTTCCTGCGCATGGACGGGCGGGCGCGGCTCGTGGTGTGGATGATGCTCATCATGGGCGGCGGCAACGTGGTGCTCGACCTCGTCTTTCTCTATCCGCTCGGCATGGGCATAGGCGGTGCTGCCTGGGCCAGCGTCATCTCCACCGCCGCGGCCTGCGCCTTCGGGCTGGTCTGTCTCTGCGGCCGGCGCAGCAGCTTCCGCCTCGGGACCAGGTGCGTCCCCGCCGCAGACTGGCGGGGCATCGCCGCCGCGGGCAGCCCCTCGGCGCTCAACAACCTCTTTCAGACGCTCCGCCTGCTGGCGGTGAACTCCATGCTGCTCGCCGCGGGCGGGAGCGAGCTGGTCGCGGCCTTTACGGCGGTCAACTGCATCTTCGCCTTCTCCCTGAGCGTGGTGGACGGAGTGCCGCAGGCGGCCTCGGCCATGCTCGGCATATACAGCGGCGAGCGCGACAACGACAGCGCGGCGCTGCTCATCCGCCGCGAGTGGCGCACGGGCGCGCTCTGCTGCGCCGCCTTTGCCGCCGTGGTCATACTCGCCGCCGACGGCATCGCCCTGGCCTACGGCCTCTCCGTGCCGCTGCGCCTTGCGATGGTCTGCCTCTCCGCCGGGATGTTCCCGGGGCTCTGGTGCAGCATCCTCTCGGGGCTCTACAACGTCTCCGGACACGTGCGCTGGGCCAACGCCATAATCTTCAGCCGCGTCTTTCTCGCCGCGGCGGCCGGCCTGTATCTCGCGCTGGCCGTGGGCTGGAGCCCCTGGTGGTTCCTCGTGCTCAGCGAGGCCGTGACCGTCCTGCTCTGGTGGGCGGCAGCGGGCATATACCACCGGCGGCACCCGGAGCTCACGCGCTTTCTGCTGCTCGACCGCTCCCTCGAGGAGGAGGGCCGCGTGATAAACTTCTCCGTCGAGGGCGACACGGAGGACATCTGCGACGCCAGCCGGAGGATCTCCGAGTTCTGCGAGGAAAACGACATGAACGTGCGCCAGGTCATGCGCATCAGCCTCGCCATCGAGGAGATAATGACCATGATAGTGCAGGAAAACAACCCCGGACACGTCAGCTTCGACGTGCGGGTATTCTCTCTCCAGCAGGAGATGGGCATACGCATAAGCTACGACGGCCGGGAGTACGACCCCTTCGGCCTGCACGCGAAGGGTGACATGCAGTATCTCGGCGTAGACCTCATAGCGAACATGATGAGGTCCGTCGTATATCAGCGCACCTTCGGCGTGAACACGCTGCAGCTTTTACTTTGACGGACGGGAGGAGCGCACATGACCACAGATTACGCCGCGCTCGGCAGGGCGTCCCTCGAGCGGCTGCACGCGGCCACCGGGCGCGCCCGGCAGCTCCAGCTCGAGGAGCTTGAACACATACTCGGCTGCAACGCCGCCTCGGCCTACGGGCGAAGGTACGGCTTTTCCGACATTCGCTCGGTGGAGGACTATCAGCGCCGCGTGCCGCTCTCCTGCCACGAGGACTACGAGCCATACGTGGAGCGCCTGCTCGCGGGAGAGCGCGCGCAGCTCACCTGCGCCGAGCCGGTATACTACGCCATAACCTCCGGCAGCACGGGCGTGCCGAAATACGTGCCCGTCACCGCCGAGGACATGCTGGTGCACTACAACGGCATCTATGCGGGCGTGTTCGGCATGGTGCGCGAGTACTACGCCCAGGAGCCGCCCGAGGCGCTCTTCGGCAAGATATTTCAGGTGGGCGAGTTCGCCAGGACCCGGCTCCCGGGCGGGCAGATGTGCGGCGTGCGCTCGGCCTCGCTCTATCAGTGGCTGGACCGGGACGGGGGCTTCGACGCCTCAGACTACTGCGTGCCGAAGGAGGTGCTCTTTCCCGACAGGGTGGAGGACCTCACCTATGCCAAGCTCCGCTTCGCTCTGGCCGAGCGCGGGCTGACGGCCATACACGGCGTGTTCCTGCACCGCGTAGTCGGCGTGCTGGACTACGCCCGCGAGAACTGGGAGCTGCTGCTGCATGACATGGAGCACGGCACGGTGGACGCCGCCTCCGGCCTGTCCGGGCCCTGGCGCCGGAAGCTGGAGGGCTGGCTGGGCCCGGACCCGGCCCGTGCGGCTCAGCTGCGCGCCCTGCGCCCCGACGCCGAGCCCGAAGACATGGTGTGCAGGCTCTGGCCCGGCATGCGCTACATCGTGGGCGTCGGCGGCGAGAATTTCCCCGTCTACACCCGGGCGATGGAGCAGTACGCCCCCGACGTGCCCATACACCACTTCATCTACGGCGCGTCCGAGGGCTTTATCAGCATAGCCGCGGGCCTGGGCGTGCCGGACGCATACATACTGCTGCCCTACGCGGGCTTTTTCGAGTTCCTGCCGGTGGACGCGCCGGAGTGCTCCCGCCCGCTGACCGTCGGCGAGCTCGAGCCCGGGCGGAAGTATGAGCTGGTCATAACGAACCACTCGGGCCTCTACCGCTACCGGATGCAGGACGTGCTGGAGGTCTCGGGCTTTTACGGGCAATCGCCCATTTTCCGCTTCTGCTACCGGATAAACCAGGTGCTGAACGTGGCGGACGAGAAGCTCAACACCGAGCAGCTGCGCGAGGCGCTGGACATGTTCCGGCGGCGCACGGGGCGGCGCAGGGCGGCCTTCTGCGCGCAGGAGGACTTCTCAGTCCGGCCCGGGCGCTACCTCGTCTATGTGGAGGCCCAGCCGCTCGAGAATGCCGCGCAGATAATGGACGAATGCCTCGGCCGGGCCAGTTTCGGCTATCAGAGCTGCCGCAGCATGGGAGACATAGGGCCCGCGCGCGTCCGCTTTCTGCCTCCGGGCAGCTTTCAGCGCTACGAGCGGCTGCTGGCCGCGAACGGCCGGACGATGACGCAGTACAAGCCGGTGCAGATCCTCGACAGCGAGGACAAGCGGCGCTTTTTCGCCGCCGAGGCAGACAGTTTGGTAAGGTGAGGATAGATATGAGAAAGAAGCTCTCCGGGCTCTCCGCAAAGCTCATAGCCAGCGTGCTGCTGCTGAGCGTGCTGCTCTGCGGCGCCATAAGCTACATGGGCTACCGCGAGTTTACCCGCGTGCTCGAGGCCGAGTACAACCGCTCCGCCTATGAGATCGCCGAGACGGCCAGGACCTATATAAACGCCGACAAGCTCGGGCACTATCTCGAGACCGGCGAGGTGGACGAGGAATATCTCGAGATACAGGCCATGCTCGACAAGCTCGTCGTCTCCACAGACAGCTATCTGATCTACGTGGTCAAGCTGACGGACGACTACTCGACCAGCACCTACATATACGACTCCGTCCACCCGGACACGGGCTTTTCGCGCTATGAGCTCGGCTACACGGCGCAGGACATGGACCCCGCCTATCGCGACGAGGTGGCCGGGATAATGACCACCGGCGAGCGGAGCGCGGTGTATTTCTACTCCTACTCCGCGGCCTCGGGCGCGCACACCACCGCCGGCATCGCCGTGGAGGACTCCGCCGGGAACATCGTGGCGCTGCTGTGCGTGGAAAAGGCCATGACCGCGCTGGACGAGGCTCGGAGGACCTATGTGTTCAACGTCCTCGGCATAACTCTCGCCGCCGTCGCCGCCTTCCTCGCCGTGTACATCGTGTTCCTGCGCAGGCAGGTGGTCTCGCCCATACTCACCATCACCAGGGAGGCCCAGCGTTTTGCGGAGGACAATGTAGCACAGCTCGAAATTCTGGACAGAATAAAGAAGCGCGATGAGATCGGCGTCCTCGCGCGGGTCATCGGCAAGATGGAGACGGACATCGTCCGCTATGTGGACAACCTCACCGCCGTCACCGCCGAGAAGGAGCGCATCGGCGCGGAGCTGAACGTCGCGACGCAGATACAGGCCGACATGCTGCCGCGCATCTTCCCGCCCTTCCCCGAGCGCAGCGAGTTCGACATCTACGCCACCATGACCCCGGCGCGCGAGGTCGGCGGCGACTTCTACGACTTCTTCCTCGTGGACGACGACCACCTCGCGGTGATCATCGCCGACGTCTCCGGCAAGGGCGTGCCCGCGGCGCTCTTCATGGTCATCGCCAAGACGCTCATCAAGAACCACGCCCAGGCCGGTATGGAGCCCGCGCAGGTGTTCGAGACGGTGAACAACCAGCTGTGCGAAAACAACGAGGCCGGGATGTTCGTCACGGCCTTTCTGGGCGTGCTGGACATCCGCACCGGGCGCTTCACCTATGTGAACGCCGGGCACAACCCGCCGCTGGTGTCGCTCGGCGGGGGCGGCTACGACTGGCTCAAGAGCCGCCGCGGCTTTGTGCTGGCGGGCATGGAGGACATGCACTACAAACAGCAGGACATCACCCTCGCCCCCGGGGACAGCCTCTTTTTGTACACCGACGGCGTCACCGAGGCGCTAAACGGCGAAAACGAGCTCTATTCCGAGGCGAGGCTGCTGGCCTTCTTCAACCAGGGCGCCCTCTCCGAAAAGCCGCTGGCCGAGCAGCTCCGGCTGCTGCACGCCGACATCGCCGCCTTCGCCTCCGGCGCTGAGCAGGCGGACGACATCACCATGCTGCTGCTGCACATAAACGAGACGACCGGGAGGGACGAAAATGGCTGAGCTGAAGATCGCCGCCGCGGCGGAGAACCTCGACGCGGTCATCGCCTTTGTCGAGGAGCAGATGCGCCTGGCCGGCTGCCCGGCGCGGATGATCGCCCAGGTCGACATGGCCGTGGAGGAGATATTCGTGAACATCGCGAGCTACGCCTATCAGCCCGGCACTGGCGAGGCGGAGATAAGCTGCAACGCCGCCGGCGAGCCGCCCAGCGTAACGGTGCGCTTTGCCGACAGCGGCCGTCCGTACGACCCGCTGCGGCGCGCCGACCCGGACATCACCCTCAGCGCCGAGGAGCGCGCGGTGGGCGGGCTCGGCATACTCATGGTGAAAAAGCTCATGGACGAGACCGCCTATGAGTACGTGGACGGCAAGAACGTCCTGACCATAAAAAAATACGCCTGACGCAATGCGGGGAGGCGGGACTTCGAGCCCGCCTCCCCTTTTGCCGCCGCCACCGAATAGTTCGCGCCGTTTTACGGAGACTAACTGTGGATTTTTGAAAGCGGAGGCGGACTTATGGGCTCACTTTGGGAAGAGACCTGCGAAATACCGGGCTTTGACCGGCTGGAGGGCGACCTCAGCACCGGCGTGCTCGTCATCGGCGGCGGCATGGCCGGGGTGCTCTGCGCCCACATGCTACGGCGCGCGGGCGTGCCCTACGCGCTGGTGGAGGCGGAAACGCTTTGCAGCGGCATCACAAAGAACACGACGGCAAAAATAACCTCCCAGCACGGCTTTATCTATGATAGACTTATACGCATGTTCGGCACGGAGCGCGCGAGGCAGTACCTCGAGGCCAACGAGGCGGCGCTGGAGGAGTACCGCAGGCTCTGCCGGGACATCGACTGCGGCTTTGCGGAGCGGGACGCCTTTGCCTACACGCTCACCGACCGCGAAAAGGCCGAGCGCGAGGCCGCGGCGCTCCGGCGTCTGGGTGCTCCGGCGGAGTTCACGACCGAGCTGCCCCTCCCCTTTTCCGTGGCCGGGGCCGTGCGCATGCCGCGCCAGGCGCAGTTCCACCCGCTCCGCTTCGTCGCCGCCGTCGCGAGGGGCCTGAACGCCTACGAGCACACGCCCGTGCGCGAGCTCATCGGCACCACGGCCGTCACCGACCGGGGCCGCATAAGGGCGGAAAAGATAATCGTGGCCACGCATTTCCCCTTTCTCAACAAGCACGGCGGCTATTTCATCCGGCTCTATCAGCACCGCTCCTACGTCATCGCCCTCGAAAACGCCCCGCGCATCGACGGCATGTACGTGGACGAGGCGATGAAGGGCATGTCCTTCCGCGGCTACGGAAAGCTGCTGCTCGTCGGCGGCGGGGACCACCGCACGGGCCGCAGGGGCGGCTGCTGGCAGGAGCTGCGGAGCTTTGCCGCGAGGCACTACCCGGACGCCGTGGAGAAATACCACTGGGCCACCCAGGACTGCATGACGCTCGACGGCGTGCCCTACATCGGGCGCTATTCCGCCGGTACGCAGGGCCTCTACGTCGCCACGGGCTTCAACAAGTGGGGCATGACCACCTCCATGGCCGCGGCGCGGCTGCTCTGCGAGCTGGTGCAGGGCCGGGACGCCCCGGGCGCGGAGGTGTTCTCACCCGAACGCACCTCGCTGCGGCCGCAGCTGGCCGTGAACATGTTCGAGGCCGCCGCCTCGCTGCTGACGCCCGGTACGCGGCGCTGCCCGCACCTCGGCTGCGCGCTGAAGTGGAACCCCGTTGAGCGCAGCTGGGACTGCCCCTGCCACGGCTCCCGCTTCACCGAGGACGGCAAACTCATAGACAACCCGGCGACGGGCGACCTGAAGAAATGAGGCGATAACATGAGCAACCACCTGTCCGGCCAGACCAGCCCCTATCTCCTGCAGCACGCGGAAAATCCCGTGGACTGGTACCCCTGGGGCGGCGAGGCCTTTCAAAAAGCCCGGGACGAGGACAAGCCCATCTTTCTGAGCATCGGCTACAGCACCTGCCACTGGTGCCACGTCATGGCGCACGAGAGCTTTGAGGACGCGGAGACGGCGGACATTTTGAACCGGTATTTCGTCTCCATCAAGGTGGACAAGGAGGAGCGCCCGGACATAGACAGCGTATATATGGCCGTCTGCCAGGCCTTCACCGGCAACGGCGGCTGGCCGATGAGCATCTTCATGACGCCGGAGCAGCGGCCCTTTTTCGCAGGGACGTATTTCCCCAAATACTCCCGCCGCGGTGCCATCGGGTTCCGGGACCTGCTGCTGCTCATCCACGAGAAGTGGGAGAGCGACCGCGCCTCGCTGCTGCGCTCGGCGGGCGAGATGACCGGGCTGCTCGGCCGCGCCTCCGCCGCCGCGGCTCAGGCTGACGCGACGCTGCCGGAAAAGGCGCTGGAGCTCTACCGCCGGAGCTTTGACCGGGAGTTCGGCGGCTTCGGCGCCGCGCCGAAGTTCCCCGCGCCGCACAACCTGCTGTTTCTGATGCAGCGCTATGAGAAATACGGCGACCGCGAGGCGCTGGACATGGCGGAGCTCACGCTTCAGCGCATGTACGCGGGCGGGCTCTTCGACCACATCGGCCACGGCTTTTGCCGCTACTCGACGGACCGCTGCTGGCTGGTGCCCCACTTTGAGAAGATGCTCTACGACAACGCCCTGCTCATCCTCGCCTACTGCAAGGCGCACGAGCTCACGGGCCGGGCACTGTATCTCGACATCGCGGAAAAGACCGCCGGCTTCGTCCTGCGCGAGATGACCGGCCCGGACGGCGGCTTTTACAGCGCCCAGGACGCGGACAGCGAGGGCGAGGAGGGCCGTTTTTACGTGTTCACGCCCGACGAGATAGAGCGCCTGCTCGGCCCCACAGACGGCCCCGCCTTCTGCGAGCGCTTCGGCATCACGCGCGAGGGGAACTTCGGCGCCAAGAGCATACCGAACCTCCTGCACGCCTCGGAGCTCTCCGAGAGCCGCTTCGACCCCCTCCTGCCCAGGCTGCGCGAATACCGCCGCGAACGGAGCCGCCTGCACACGGACGACAAGGTCCTGACGGCCTGGAACTCGCTGATGATAGCGGCGCTCTGCGCCCTCTACCCGCGGAGCGGCGACCGCTCCTGGCTGGACGCGGCGCGGCGGGCGCAGGAGTTCATCGAGCGCGAGCTCTGCGAGGGCGGCACGCTCTATGTCAGCGCCCGCGCCGGTGCGCGCAGCGGCCCCGGCTTCCTCGACGACTACGCGGCCTACGCCTTCGCCCTGCTCTCGCTCTACGACGCCACGCTGGAGCGGCCCTATCTCGAGCGCGCGGCGCAGCTGGTGAAGGCGGCGTCGGAGCAGTTTGCCGACGCCGAACACGGCGGCTATTTCCTGAGCGGCGCGGCAAACGAACAGCTCATCTTCCGGCCCAAGGAGTGCTTTGACGGCGCTATGCCCAGCGGCAACTCGCTCATGGCCTATGACCTCGTGCGATTGAGCCAGGTCCTGCCCGAGGCCGGGACGGAGGCACCGGCGCGAGAGCAGCTGGCCTTCATGTCCGGCGAGGCGGCGCGCTATCCGGCCGGCTATGCGATGTTTCTCACCGCGCTCTCCGACATGGACGACCCGCCCATGCTCGTCACCGCCGTGACCATGAGCCGGGACCTCGGCGCTCTTGCGCCGCGTCTCCCCTCCTCCACCGCCGTGAGGCTGCTCGATTCGCCGACGGCGGAATACAAGTCCCCGGACGGCGAGCCCGCCTTCTACGTCTGCCGCGGCCGGACCTGCCTGCCGCCCATGGACCTCAGCCGCTTCCTCGAGACGCTCGCCTCAGGGAAATATCCCTCTTGACAAAAGTACGATTTCGTACTATCATGCCCCAGGTACGATTTCGTACTCAGGAGGCGTGACATGGACAACAGGACGTTGGAAAAGCTGCACCGCATCAACTATCTCATCGCCGAGACGGACGCGCTCTATCACCAGGCGTCGCTCAAGCTCGGCATCTCGGACAGCGCAATGCGCGTGCTTTACACGGTATACGACTGCGGCGGGAGCTGCCAGCTCAGCGACATATACAAGCGCTCCGGCATCAGCAAGCAGACCGTGAACTCCGCATTGCGCAAGCTGGAGGCCGACGGGGTGATATACCTCGAGCCCGAGGCGGGCCGCGGCAAGCGCGTGCGGCTCACGAGGTCCGGCGAGGACTACGTTTCCCGCACGGCGGCGCGGCTCTACGAGGCCGAGTGTGAGGCCCTCTCCACCTGGTCCGCCGGGGAGATAGACGCGCACATCAGCCTGCTCGAGAAATACGCCGCCTCCCTCGGCGAGCAGCTAAAGCGGCTTTAAGGCAGGTGCGGCATGAAGATACAGCTCTCGGACCACTTCAGCTACGGCAGACTGCTGCGCTTCACCGCGCCCTCCATAGCCATGATGATATTCACGTCGGTCTACGGCGTGGTGGACGGCTTTTTCGTCTCGAATTACGCTGGCAAGACCCCATTTGCGGCGGTCAACCTGATAATGCCCTTTCTGATGGTGATAGCCACGGTCGGCTTCATGTTCGGCACCGGCGGCTCCGCGCTCGTGGCCAAGAGCTTCGGCGAGGGCGAGCCGGAGCGGGCGAACCGGAACTTTTCGCTCTTTGTGTACGTGTCCTTCGCCCTGGGCGTGGTGCTCGCGGTGCTGGGCATCGTCTTCATCCGGCCCATCTCGATCCGGCTCGGCGCGGAGGGCGCGCTGCTGGATAACTGTGTCGTCTACGCGCGGATAATCCTCGCGGCCCTGCCCTTCTACGTCCTGCAGCTGCTGTTCCAGAGCTTTTTCGTCACCGCCGAAAAGCCGCAGCTCGGGCTCGCCGTCACCGTCTCCGCCGGACTGACCAACATGGTGCTCGACGCCGTGCTGGTCATCTCGCTGCCGCAGCAGTACAAGCTCGCGGGCGCGGCGCTGGCCACGGCGCTCAGCCAGGTCGTGGGCGGCACGGTGCCCCTCTTCTATTTCGCGCGGAAAAACAGCAGCATACTCCGCCTCGGGCGCACCTCCTTCGACGGCCGGGCGATACTCAAGGCCTGCACCAACGGCTCCTCCGAGTTCATGAGCAACGTCTCCATGAACATCGTCGGCATGCTCTACAACACGCAGCTGCTCAAATTCGCCGGGGAGAACGGTGTCGCGGCCTACGGGGTAATGATGTATGTGAGCATGATATTCTCCGCCGCGTTCATCGGCTATTCCATCGGCACCGCCCCCGTCGTCAGCTATCACGACGGCGCGCGAAACTTTCCCGAGCTCAAGAGCCTGCTGCGCAAGAGCCTCGTCGTGATAGGCTTGTTCGGCGTCTGCATGGTGGCGTCGGCGGAGCTGCTCTCGTCCCGGCTGGCGCGGATGTTCGTGGGCTACGACGCCGCGCTGATGGAGCTCACCGTCTCGGGCTTTCAGATCTTCGCGCTCTCGTTCATCTTCATGGGCTTTGCAATATACGGCTCGAGCTTCTTTACCGCGCTCAACGACGGGCTGACCTCGGCGGCCATCTCGTTTCTGCGCACGCTGGTGTTCCAGGTCGCCGCCGTGCTGCTTTTGCCGACCATCTGGGACATTGACGGCATCTGGATGTCCATCGTCGTGGCCGAGTTCATGGCCGTGGTGCTCACCGCCGCCTTTCTGGCGACAAAACGCCGCAAATACCACTATTGAGCGGCTAAACGACAAGTTTAAAGGGGAATGTGTCTAAAGGCACATTCCCCTTTTTCAGCCCCCGGCAGGCTTTGTGCAGATTGTTATAATCTGGCGCAAAGATGCCCGGAATCTTCTATCCGCAACAGAAAACCAGACTTTTTTCTTGCTTGCAGGCTGTGATATAATGTAAATAATGGCATCGGCAGGATCAAGCCCCATGCCCGGCGCCATATTGCCGCCGCATGTCCGACCACTGCGGCATGTACGCACGGGCTGCCAGCCCGGGCAAAACGCTTTTCCCATCCGTTGGGGCAATTATAGGCGCCCCGACGAGCATTGATAGTCGAAAGGAAGATTCGTCATGGCACGAAAGAAAACTGATTCCATCGAGCAGACTACAGCCGCCAAAGAGACCGCGGCCCCGGCGGAGCCGAAGGCCCCCGCCGCCGAGAAGGCCGCCCCCATAGCCGAAAAGGCGGAGACCTCCGCCAAGAAACCCGCCGCCAAGAAGGCTGAGCCCGCCGCGAAGAAGCCCGCCGCGGAAAAGGCCCCCGCCGCTGAGAAGAAGGAGCCGGCAAAGAAGACCGCCTCCGCTGCGAAGAAACCCGCCGCCAAGAAGCCCGCCGAAAAGGCCGAGCCCGCCGCGGAGAAAAAGGAAACCGCCAAGAAGCCCGCCGCCAAAAAGACCGGCACCGCCGCGAAAAAGCCCGCTGCCAGGAAACCCGCCGCAAAGAAGGCGGAGGAGAAGGCCGAGCCCGTCGTCGAGGCCGCCCCGGTAGTCGAGGAGGCCCCGGCTGTTGCAGCCGCCCCGGTGGTCGAAAAGGCCGAGCCCGCCGTCGAGGCCGCCCCGGTGGTCGAGGAGGCCCCGGCTGTCGCCGCTGCCCCGGTGGTCGAAAAGGCCGAGCCCGCCGTCGAGGCCGCTCCGGTGGTCGAGGAGGCTCCGGCTGTTGAGGCTGAGCCTGTTGTCGAGGCTCCCGCCGCTGAGGAGGTGCCCTACGTCGAGGCCGAGCCCGTGGTCGAGCCGGAGCCGGCGGCGGAGATGCCGGACATGCCGCGCCGCAGCGTGGCGTTCATCGGCTCTGAGTGCCACCCCTTCGTCAAGACCGGCGGCCTGGGCGACGTGATGTACGCCCTCCCGCGCGAGCTTGCGCGCCTCAACTGCGACGTCCGCGTCATACTCCCCCGCTACGCCTGCATCCCGCAGGAGTATCAGGACAAGATGGTCTACCGCGGCGAGTTCTACATGGACCTCGGCAATACCGGCCGCAACTACTACGTCGGCATCATGGAGTACATATGGGACGACGTCGTCTACGACTTCATCGACAACGAGGAGTTCTTCTCCTGGGGCAGCCCCTACACCAACCTCGTGGACGACATCCCGAAGTTCTGCTTCTTCGCCAAGGCCGCGCTGGCCGCGCTCAACTACATGAACTGGATACCCGACGTCGTCCACTGCCACGACTGGCAGACGGCGCTGGTGCCGGTGTATCTGCGCACGCTGTTCCACGACACGCCGGTGGGCCGCGCGAAGTCCGTACTGACCATCCACAACCTCCGCTTCCAGGGCGTCTACAACATCCCCACCATCAAGTACTGGTCCGGCCTGCCCGACAGCGTGTTCAATATGGGCGCGCTGCAGCAGGACTACGTCGAGGCCAACATGCTCAAGGGCGGCATCGCCTACGCCGACCGCGTGACCACCGTCAGCGGCACCTATGCCCAGGAGATACAGACCCCCGAGTACGGCGAGCGCCTTGAGGATCACCTGCGCTATCACAACTGGAAGCTCCGCGGTATAGTCAACGGCATCGACTACGGTATGTGGGACCCCGAGACCGACCCCGCGCTGGCGGAAAACTACGGCCTCGGCAACGTGCTGGAGCACAAAATGGCCAACAAGCGCGCGCTGCAGCGTGAGCTGGGCCTCGAGGAGGACGAAAGCAAGTTCGTCATCGGCCTCATCTCCCGCCTGACCAATCAGAAGGGCCTCGACCTCGTGAGCAGCATCATCCCCCAGGTGCTCGACGGCAACACCCAGGTCGTCGTCCTCGGCACCGGCGACAGCCAGTATGAGGACACCTTCCGCTATTATGAGGCCACCTACCACGGCACGTTCAGCGCCTGCATCCAGTACGACGAGGCGCGGGCGCACCGCATCTACGCGGGCGCGGACGCCGTGCTGGTGCCCTCCCGCTTCGAGCCCTGCGGCCTTACGCAGCTCAACGCCATGCACTACGGCACGCTGCCCATCGTCCGCGAGACCGGCGGTCTGAAGGACACCGTGCAGCCCTACAACGACTTCACCGGCGACGGCAACGGCTTCACCTTCGACCGCTACGACGCCGGCCTCCTGCTCGACGCCATCAACCGCGCCAAGACCGTGTACTTCACCAACCGCTACCACTGGGACGAGGTCGTCCAGCGCGACATGGCCAAGGACGTCTCCTGGACCAACTCCGCCAGGCAGTACAAGAACCTCTACCTCGAGCTCACGCAGTGGTGAGCGCCCGGCACAGGGCAGCAAACTGAGAACACAGCGAACCGGCAGGCCGGAGCAGACGCTCCCCTGCCGGTTTCCGTTTGGCGGCCTCTCACGGCGGCGGGGCGGCTCCGCCCCACGCTTACGTGCCGGTAAGTATCGCGCGGGAATGTGCGTACTTGCATTTGCTCGCATTCCTGATATTATGATAGCGTATGGACAAACTCTGCACTGGGAGATGTGAACTATGGGCAAAAATATCGTCATACTGATCGGCAGCCCGCGTCCTAAGGGCAGCTCCGCCGCGCTGGCCCGGGCCTTTGCCGAGGGCGCGCGTAGCGCCGGGCACAACGTGACCGAGTTTTTCCTCGGCGGCATGGATATCCAAGGCTGCAAGGCCTGCCGCGGCGGCCGCAGCGACAGGGACTTCCCCTGCGTGCAGCACGACGGCATGGACGAGATCTACCCCGCCGTGCGCGGGTGCGACGTGCTGGTGCTGGCCTCGCCGCTCTACTACTGGAACCTGAGCGGGCCGCTCATGACGGCCATAAACCGCCTCTTCGCGCTTGAAGAGGGCGGCGAGAACCTGCTCCGCGGCCACGGCCGCGCCTCGGCGCTGCTCATGTCGGCGACCGGGCACGACTTCGGGGACGTGCTGGGCTACTATGACCACCTCCTCGAGCACCTGAAGTGGCAGAACCTCGGCCACGTGCTCGCCGGCGGCGGCCCCGTGGACGGCCGCCCTGAGCTGGAAGAAGCCCGCGCGCTCGGCGCGAGCATCGCCTGAGAGCAAGAAGCGCCTCCCCTTTGTCCGGGGGAGGCGCTTTTTCATGTCTTGCCCGCGTCCTTTTCCGCCGTTCAAACCGTGCTTGGCCGCGACGAAAGTCGAAAGTGTACTTGCGGTAGGTGAATAGAATGTAGCATCATTGATAAGGTGGTGCTTGTTTTGCTTGCTGGAGCTTTTATGATGCTGCTCTCGAGCGCATTTTTGATGCTGAGGCTTGGACCTGCGTCCGGCTCGTTCCCGCGGCCGCTCTCTCCGGAGGAGGAGCGCAAATACGTAGACCTCTGGCTCGCGGGAGATATCGAGGCGCGCAACGTGCTCATTGAGCACAATCTCCGCCTCGTCGCGCACATAATCAAGAAGTACTACACCCAGGCCGACGACGCCGACGACCTCATCTCCATCGGCACCATCGGCCTCATCAAGGGCATCAACACCTACCGCCCCGAAAAGGGTGTGCGCCTCGCCACCTACGCCTCCCGCTGTTGCGAGAACGAGATACTGATGTATTTCCGCGCGCTGAAGAAGTCGTCGGGCGACATCTCGCTCTCGGAGTCCATCGACGTGGACGGGGACGGCAACACACTCTCGCTGATGGACATCATCTCCCAGGAGGACGACATGGCCGAGCGCATCGGCGACGGCGAGACCTGCATGCGCCTGCGCGAGTATGTGGACACCGTCCTCACCGAGCGCGAAGCCGAGATAATCCGCCTCCGCTACGGCCTCCGCGGCGCCAAGCCCCTCACCCAACGCGAGACCGCCACCCTCTGCGGCATCTCGCGCAGCTATGTATAGCAGCACGGCTAATGTAAACGAAGCCCGGAAAGCCTTGAAAACACAGGCTCTCCGGGCTTCGCTCTTGACAGGGGCAACGACGCGCCTGCTGCCAACCCCGCTGAGGGCGGCATGCCGAGGCTATCTCTGTTTTGCTGGCCGTCCCTTTACCGGGGGCATGAGAGCCGCGCTCAGCGCTGCGACGAGCGGCACAGTCAGTATGATGCCGATCGAGCCCGCTAAGCCGCGTATGAGCTCCACAGCTATTGCGTCGGAGTTGAATAGCTGGATGGCCGGGTAGCCGTATATCCGAAACAGCAGCAGCGTGTTGAGGGAAGCGCCCGCGAATGCCAGAATTAGCGTGTTCGCCATCGTGCCCATTGCGTCGCGGCCAATGTTCATACCGGAGCGGAATAGAGCAGCCTTGGGCAGCCCGGGGTTCAGCTGACGGAGCTCCCAGCAGGAAGATGAAATGGACATGGCCACATCCATGACCGCGCCAAGGGAAGCGACAAGTATGCCGCTGACCAGCAGCCCGCTTATCCTCACGGTATCCTGCGTGGCGCGGAGGACGAGGTCCTCGGCCTCGGGGAGGTTGAAGCCGTTCAGCTGAGAAATGGAACCCGAGACCGCCGCAAATATGCCCGCAACGCCCACTCCACAGACACAGCCGAGCACGGCGCAGAGCGTTTTGCGGCTCAGGCCCGTCAAAAACAGCAGAGAAGCTGCCGTAGTCAGAGCGACGATGATGATGGAGACCAAAACAGGCTCCGCCCCTCTGAGTATCATCGGCACCTGTATGAACCAAATGCAGGCAAGCGTATACACCAGGCCCACAAGCGCCATGACGCCTTTTTTCCTGCCAATTATAACGAGCAGCGCCGCAAAGATGAGCGCCAGCCCCAACATCACGGGAGCGCGGTTATAAGCGGGCACCGAGACCACATAGAGCTCCCCCTGCTCGTCCACATCGAGTCTGACTATGACTTTAGTACCGACCTTTGCGTCCACGTTGGCGTAGGCGCTCAGGAAGTTCGCAGCCTCGAGCACCGCTCCCTTGTGCTCACCTGTGAGCACCTTGACCTCCAGCAGCTGCTGGCCGATCCTGCGCCCCTCCGTCCAAGTGTCCGGCGACGCATTGTCCGCGAGCACGTCCGTGACCTCGGCCACAGCAAACATCCGCTTCTGTGCGGCCGTAAGCTCCCTGTCGCCGGCGGTCAGGTTCAAAGCCAGCGCCCAGCCTATGAGTATGGCAAATATCAGTACCGAGGCGAGGATCTCATACAACCGCAGTCTCCTGTCGGGACTGTCCGTCTTTTTCATTGGCGGCTCCTTTCAATCATTTCAGGGGATTTCAGAAGCTCTGAAATCCCCTGAAAGCCGTATGTCTTACCTGCCCGCGTCAGTCTCTGCGCGGGATCTGCTTACTTGTTGTCGAGGAAGCGATGGATGATCGCCGCCACCTGGGCACGGCTGGCACTGCTCTGCGGCTCCAAGCCGTTTTCGCTGCCCTGCATGAGGCCGGTATACACAGCCCAGCGCATGGCATCGAGTGCGTAAGCGGAGACTTCCGCCGCATCGGCGAAGCCCGCAAGCGCGTCGGTGGGTGCGTAGGTGCTCCTGCCGGACCACTTGGCGTAGCGGTAGAGTATGGTCGCCAGCTGTTCGCGTGTCAGGCTGTTATAAGGTCCGAACAAATCGTCGTCGTAACCGTCCACTATGCCCTGAGAGCTGGCCCAGGCCACAGCGTCGGAGAACCAAGTGCCTCCGGGCACGTCGGAGAAGTCCGCGGTCTTACTGACAGCGGGCTCGCCCGCCACCCTGTAAAGCATCGTCACGAACATGGCGCGGTTGAGGGTCGTGTTCGGGCTGAACACCCTGTTGTCAACTCCGTCCATGATGCCCTTTTCGTAGACATATGCCACGTCGTTGTAGAACCAGTTTCCGGGCTTCACGTCGTCAAACGGGAGCTCGGGCGTCGGCGTGGGTATCGGAGTCACGGGCGGCAGCGGGATGTTGGGGATATCCGGCTCATCTCCGCCCTTGGAACAGATGATCTCAACCCTGTCACGCACCCTGATGCGCGGATAGAGGCTGCTGTCGCCGGAGTAGGTGTTGTCATAGCTTGCAAGGCCGGTGGCCGATATCTTGCAGCCGACCTCAAGGCCCTGTATGTCAGTGCCGGCAGTGATGTATCCGTTGATGAACACACGGCCAATGTTGCCCGCGGCATCCTTCACCAGGATGTCCTGAACCAGGCCGTTCGCGTAGTTCACGTCTGTGACCGTGCCCTCGAGCGTCACGAGGCTGCCGAGATAGCTGAGGTCGTTGAGCTGAGCCGCCGTTATCTTCGTCGGCTGCATAGGCGTCGTCTCCCCTATCTTCTCAATGGAGCCGAGGGAGATGGACAGCTGCCTCTCGCCCTGGTAGGACGAGGTGTGGCCGGTTATGCGCACCTTGTCGCCGAGTTTGTACGAGCCTGCGACCGGGAACACGTTGATGCCCGCCGTGCCGTCCTGGACATAGATGCAGTCGAAGAAAGCGGTGTCCTTGTCATAGCCGGAGGCGTTGGAGGTGACGACGCCCTCTATCGTGAAGCGCACGCCCTCGTTCTTCTCATCCTGCACCTGCTTTATGGTGCTTATTGCAAGGCCGTCGGGATTGAGATATTTCACCAGGTTCTCGCAGATCTTGTAGTTGGAGTAGTTCTTTTCAGCGCCGGAATCCACAGTTGCCTGCACCTCGAAGTTCGAGAGGAAAGCCGCGCCGGAGACTATTATAAGGCCCTTTCCAGCGAGCTGCTCCGTCGCCATGACGAGCAGCCTTTTTGTGCCGTCGGTGTAGGCGTATTTCGGGATGCTGTCGCCACCCAGATTGTCTCCGTCCACATCCTTGGAATACGTTGTCGCGTGCGCGAACACCACCGGAGTCACAGTGTCTGGCAGAGTATCGGTGGTTGCGTATACCGACGCTCCGCCATAGTGACTGAAACGCTCCGTCTCATACTTGTCATAAGGCTTCTCCTCGTTCACTATAACGCCTTCAACGAGGAAGCTGTCCCAGTTGTAATCAGAGAAATAGAGCCTCCACGGGTCAACATTGTCGTCCTTGCAGCGAACATCGTCGTAAGTCGCATCGTCGCCGATTCTGAGGGATGAGCCTAGCGCATCAAGCACGGCGTTCTGCGTCGCCGCCATGTGCATTATGTCAGAATTACTCTGAATCACATCATAGTTCTCGTAGTTGTCCGACCACCCGGTTACTATAACCATGCCTCCAGCCGCATTGAAGGCCTTTATGGCGGCAATCTCTTCTTCCGAATACACCTTCGGGTCTGTCTGGGCTGCCGCGAGGCGTCTGCTGGGCGCTGTCAGGACTATCGCCTTGTACTTGCCGCTTTCGTTTTCACAGGCCGCTATCAGCTCCTCGCTCGTGTTCAGCTGCACGGTGCGGACGCCGTTTTGCATGGCGAGGCTGCTGAAATTGCCCATGCTGTCCTTGTAGTTTCCGTTTACATACTCGTTGTAGTGGCTCGCGTCAATGCCTATGTAGACCAGCTTAGATCTGTCCTGCACGTCTATCTGTATGGAGCCCGTGAAGGTGTACTCATTGCCGCCCTGTTCGATAGTGGCCTCTACGCTCACCGTCTGGAGCCTGGCGGAGTCCGGAGTGAATTTGAAGGGGACACCCACCCTGGTGTTGGGGGCGATGCTGACGTCTTTAGCCGTATACTTCACTTCTCCGTCCACAGAGAACACCACGCTCGTGGCGGTGGCGGCCGTGGTCTCGCTGTTGAAGAGGCTCGCGGTGATGGTCAGCTCCTCGCCGGTCACGGGGTTGGCCGTGTCGCTGGTAACGGAGTCTATGCCGAGCTTGAGCACTTCGCCGACCCAAACCGGTGCGGTGACGGCCAGGTTGCCGTCTGCCTGCGTTACGCGGATGAAGTAGTAGCTGTAATCAGCCGGAATAGTGGCACTCAGCTCGCCGCTGGCCGGGATGCTGTCCCAGGTGTAGGCCACTCTGCCGGAGTTCACCACGACCTCGACCTTGGATATGGCGTCGTTGTAGTCCGGGTCGTAGACCGTGACAGCGATGTCGACATTCTCGCCCACATCTTCCGTGCCCAGTTGACTGCCCATCATGTGGCCGTCCAGGGTGTAGCTAATCTCGAGGTTCTTGTCCTCGGTGGCGTAGAGGCGGCGCTCCCTGATGGCGTCGAACAGGCCGTCCTCGGTGAGCGAGTCCGCGTAGATGACGTTCCTGGCGTCATTGGCGTTGCCCCAGCTGCCCTTGTGGTTGTCCTGGTTGTTGGTCGGAGCGACGTGCCAGCCCTTGTCAAGGGCCATGATGTACTGCTCATAGCTCGGGTAATATCCGCCGGCGCCTATCTGGCCTTCGCCGTTGCCTACCTCGACGAGCTGGACATAGTTGTCGAGCGCCGGGGTGTAGTAGGCGAAGTCCGAGAAGTTGCCGAAGGTCGTACCCGGGTGGTTGAGCTGGTTTATGGAGGTTACTCCTTCGTTGCCTGCCTCAATGAGCAGGTTATAATAGGCCTTAAGCCCCGCGTCACCCGTTTTGTTATTCAGCGTCGAGTTGTTGCGCGAGACTATGCCCGGGGTATTGAAGGTGTTGATGTGGCCAGGTCCGCCCGACCATGTCATCTCGTAGCCCGCCAGCGCTATCCGATCTGTGCTCTTCTCATTGAAGGCGTCTATTTTGCTGTTGTATTCTGTCCACTTATTGGTGCTAGCGGAGGTCATCTTCGACGTGTCATACAGCGCCTCCGCCGGGTTCGGAGCGCTGGTGGAATCAAAGTAGTTTGAGTGGTCGGTGAAGGCCACAAAGTCGACGTTGTCGTTCTCGGGTATACCCTTCACATAATCGAGAGCCTCATTTAGCGTGCCCGAACCATCGGAATATTCCGCGGTGTGCGAGTGGAGCTGGCCGAAGTACGCGGCGAACTGGGCCTCGCCGACGGTGAAACTCCAGGTCTTTGTGCCGACCTTGTCGTCAGACCTCTTGACCGTCACCTCGACGATGACTCGGCCGTCGGCCAGGTCGGCAGCCGGGGTATAGGTGACCCTGCCGTTCTCATACTTCGCATTGACGGTCTGACCGTTCACGGTCATGGTCACAGTCGGGTCCACGCCAGCGTTTTCGACCTTTGCGCTGATGGGGGGACGCTTGTTATCGCCGGTCTCGGCGCCCTGAGCCGGCGAGACCTCGGTGATGACAGGCTCGTCCTTCACCGTGACCTCTTTCCTGCCGCTGATATCCTTGCCCTTCGTGTCCTTTCCGCTGACCGTTATTGTGAAAGAATCGCCGGTCACAAGGTTTGCGGGCACGGTGTAGACGCCGTTCTCACCCTCGGTGAGCGGATTATCTCCAACCTTCACGGTGAGACCGTTATTGTCCACGCCGAACACGGCGTTGACGGTGACGGTGAACTCGTAGGGCACGCCCGCATAAGCGTCTGTGCCGGTGATGGTCACCGTGGGCTTGTTGACAACGCCGTAAGTCAGGTCTGCCGCACCATTTGCGCAGGGGTAGAAGAAGAACTCGTAGATGTCATAGTCCGTGACGTTGTACATGCTGTAGGTCTTGTAGGAGTCGCTGTAATATTCTAGGTACTGTGAGTACCTGTTATTAAACTTAGCCGTCCTGCTCTCGAGGTTGAAGCCGCCCTTCTTGCCGCTTGTGAGCTTCCAGTCGGCGTCATCGCTCGCGGTCTGGGAGTAAAAGGCGTTGTTGCCCGTGCCGTTGGAACACAGGTAGCCGTAGGCATCATTCTTGAAGCGATACCAGTCCCCGTTTTTCTCAACGGTGAACACTACGCCGCCGTTTTCTGAGACAGCCTTGCTATCCGCAACCGTCGCCAAAGCATTTGCGATAGACGGGCTGTCCGCCGCACCTATCTGCCCCGCCAGCACGCCTTTGGCGGAGATGTTGTAGAGCATGACCTGGGCGCCCTCAGCAGGCAGTCCCCCGCTCTCTCCGCCGCCTCCGGGCTCGGGGATTTCTACATCGTTGACTATCCAGAATTTCTGGGCAAACAGCGCCTCATTGCTGTTGTTGTCGTAGCTGCTCCAATTATTTTTATCGGCGTACCACTCAATGTAATTTCCGCGTACTGCATTTTTAATATAATAGCAGCCGTCAGTCTCCGCCGCCGTTACCGTCCAACCGGTATTCACGTCGTCAAGCGGCATACTTGAAAAGCTTCCTCCCATGGAGAGCTTCTTGCCGTCTGCAGTGGCGAACGTGTAGTTGCCTTCGGCATCCACACCCACAGTCCAGACGTCGTTGGTCGTGACCCCGCTGAGTGTTCCGTCGCTGTTGATGGTCACGTCAGTGCCGTTGTTATAGTAGCCGTCATATGTCGTAGACAGGGCTTTTTCATTCGCCGGGTTGTAGATCACGACCTTGTCGCCGGAATTGATCGGTCCCTCAGGTGCCGCGCCGAGCACCTCTATCTCGCTCTCAAGCGTCGTGCGGAGCTGGAGAGTGCTATTGTAAACGCCGACTGCAGCCGTTACGTTCAGCTTGTCCCCGACTTTGACCTTCCAGCCGTTCTCATCCTTTCCGACAACGGCTTTGTATATTTGGATCGTATTGCCGCTGCCGTCCTTGACTGTGATGTTGGGCGCGCTGTATTTACCGTTGTTGTCAAACACCTCGGTGACCTCAACGCCGGAAATTTTCACATATTTGCAGATGTCGGCAGTCGTCAGCTCACCTATCGTCTTTGCAACCGGTGCAAGCGTCATTCCCGAGGACTTCTGCAATGTGGCATTTGCGAGCTCGGGAAGGCCGTTAAACTCAGCCTTTTTTCCAGTCCCAATGACAGTGTCGCCAAGGGAAATGCCGCTGGGAGTCGAATTGAAATAGAGGCAGATACCGCCTGTCGAGTCCTGTATGTATACGTTCTTGCCGTCAAGCAGCGTCACAACGCCCTTTACGGTGAACTCAGCATCTTTTTCACCGGCCAAAGCCTCAGCAATGGACACAGTCCCCGGCTCTGGCTCCGTGCTTCCGCCCTCGAGCTTATAGAGGGTAAACTCGTAAGGGTAGCCTGCATTGATTGTTGTATTCTTATATGCCCTGAATTTGTTTTCAAAGCTTTTGTTGCTGGCAAACGTTACAGTGTCCGTTCCCGTTCCATAAAAGCTGAATTTGCCGTTTGCAAAACTTACTTCCCACTCATACTCTCCGGATTTTATTCCGTTTTCATTTCCGCCTTTGGGCGCGATGCTAACGCCGTTGGCGTCAGTGAGTTTGACGCTGCTGCCGCTGACCGTCAGCGTCCAGACACCAGTTGTGGGATCGGTGACGGACCCGTCCGTCACCGACGGCTGTACAGCCGTCACCCATGTTCCGGCCAAACTGCCCGGAGCATATCCGGTATCTAATATCATCACATATTTTCCGGTGGTCAGCTCATCCATGGAGCTTATTTTCTTATAAACCCCTTCATCCGCAGCTGCGGCTGTTACCGGCAGCATGCTTACCAGCATCAGCGCAACCAAAAATATTGCCAACAATCTCTTTCGCATACACTACCTCCTAGTCGTTCCCAAGCAAACCCTTGTTTTCTTCAAAATGGTACATCCGCTTTTAATATATTATACTAATCTTCCAAATCGTGCAACATGCAATGCGCAATTATTCGTTATTTTACACGCAAATTACACAAGCATAACAAAACTTGCTCGTCTACATGGGCAGATACCAGGTATTCAATTCGGCTGGTTTATGGCCCTCGTCGCAAAAAATGCGCGGCATACGCTGAGTACCGCATCAGCGGCGAGAGGCTGGTGCGGCTGCGATGTATTTGGGGCTTAAGGCAGCGGCACGAGAGAGCAAAAGAGCGCGGGGATATCCCCGCGCTCTGCGCATTTTCAGGGTCTGCGTCCGTTATGCCTGCCAGCCTGTCAGCCGATACTCGTCGCGGCGCGGGTGCATCGAGTGCTTCAGGCGTTGCTTCGCTGCGATCAGCCCTTGATACCGCCGGCCTGGAGGCCGGAGACGAAGTATTTCTGGCAGCAGATGAACACTATCAGCACCGGTACGAGGCTCGCGACGCTCATGGCGAACACATAGCCCCACTGCGTGAACTGGTGCTGGCCGAAGAAGCCGGAGATGGCTATCGGCAGCGTGCGTTTGGCGTTGTCGTTGATGACCGTCATGGCCCAGGGGAACTCCTCCCAGGCGGTCAGGAAGTTGAAGATGCTCACGGAGGCAATGGCCGGGCTCGCGAGCGGGCAGATGACCTTGAAGAACACCGTGAACACGCTCCCGCCGTCCATGTACACCGCCTCGTCATAGTCGCGCGGGATGCTCTCGATGTAGCCCTTTATCATGAAGGTCGAGAAGGGTATGACCCAGGCGACGTAGAAGGGCACGAGGCCGAAGAGCTTGTTCGTGAGCTTGAGGAAGGTGGCGAGCTGGTACTGCGTTATGATGAGCGTCGTGCCCGGGATTATCATCGTGCCGATGACGAGGCCGAAGAGCAGCTTGCGGCCCGGGAAACGGAATCTCGCGAGGCAGAAGGCCAGCGCCGTGGCGATGAAGGCCGCGATGAGCACGGTGAGTATCGTGACCGCCGCGCTGTTTAGGAAGTTCTGATAGAACTTCTCCTGGGCGAAGATGTACTGATAGTTCTCCGCCGTCAGCTCCTCGGCCGAGGGGAAGAACCTCGGCGGGAACTCATAGAGCGCGCCGTTGGGCTTGAGCGAGGTGCTGACCATGTACACCATCGGCATGACGGACACGGCTCCGCCTATGAGCAGCAGCAGGTATTTGAGCGCGTTTGCGGCGTTTTTCTTTGTAAATCTCCTGTGCATATCACACCTCAAAACTGGCTCTCGCCGTTTCTGCGCATGGCCTTGAACTGCAGCACCGCGAGGAAGGCCAGCGTCAGCGCCACGATGAAGGACAGGGCCGCGGCGTAGCCGAAGTCGCCGGAGCTGAAGGCCTTTGAGTACATCCAGGTGAGGACGACCTCCGTCTCGTGCATGGGCTTGCCGTCCGTTATCATCTTTATCGACGTGAACACGTTGAAGCCGCCGATGGTCAGCATGACGAGGGCGAAGAGTATGGTCGGCTTTATGCTGGGCAGAGTTATGTAGAAGAACCGGGCGAAGGGCCCGCAGCCGTCGATGGACGCGGACTCATAGAGCTCCTGCGGCACACTCTGCAATGCGGCGAGGAACACGACTAGGTTCCAGCCCACGCCCTTCCAGATGCCCAGCATCATGGCCACGGTCAGCCCGCCCCAGCGGGTGTCCAGCCAGCGGATGTTGCTCTCGCTCAGGTGCAGGACGTTGGTGAGCAGGTAGTTGAGCATGCCCTCCGTGTTGAAGATGTACCTGAACACCAGCGATACGATGACCCAGGAGGTTATTACCGGCAGATAGTAGATGACCCGGAAGGTCACGCGGAAGCGCGGGATGGAGTTTATAAACACCGCCGCGAGCAGGCCCAGCACCATCTGCCCCGGCACGGTGACGAGGGTGTAGATGAGCGTGTTGGCAAAGGCCGTCCGGAAGGTGGCGTCGCCCAGCACGGCGGCGTAGTTTGCAAGCCCCGCAAAGCCGTGCTCGAACATGTTGTCCCGGTTCCACTCGAGAAAGCTCATGTACAGCAGCTTCAGTATCGGGTAGATGGTGAACATTGCAAACACCAGCACGCCCGGGAGCAGGAGGGCCATGAGCTGTATTCGGTTCCGCCTCGGTTTAAGTTCCATATCGAGGCTCCTTTCAAAAAAGGCGCGCGGGAGGTCCGGCGTGGGCGCTCCCGCGCGCAAAGCTGTTGCGATTTTGGGCAGTTTCTGGTATACTTTTAATGTTATCCGGCGAGCAGCGCGTCCACCTTGGCGGCCAGGGCGTCCAGCGTGGTCTGGGCGTCGGCGCCGTTGACGATGATGTCGGTCACGGCGGTGGTGAGCTCGCTGTCTATGTCGGACCAGGCCGCCACGGGCGGACGGGCCTTGGCGGTGGTGATGGCCTCCAGGAAGGGCGCGTAGTCCGCGTTCTTCACCGTGTCGCTCTCAAGCGCGGTGGTGTTCACCGGGATCTGGCCGACCTTGGCCATCTCCTCCTGGGCAAAGTCGCTGACCATGAACTTCATGAACTCCCAGGCGCCCTCCTTGTTGGCGGTGCTGAACATCGCGATGTCCTCGCCGCCGAGCACGGAGATGGAGCCGGCGGAGCCCGCGGGCATCTCGGTAGTGCCGTACTTGAAGTCCGGGTAGGCGCCAGCCATCTCCGCGGTCTTCCACGGGCCCTCGAGCAGCATCATGTACCGGCCGGTGCCGAAGCCGTCGGTCATCGGGATGTCGCCGCTGTTGAAGCCGGTGAGCTGGCCGTTCTTATAGAGGTCCGCGAGCATCTGCACCGCGGCCACGGTCTCGGCGCTGTTGAGATAGCCGGTGGCCTGGGTGTAGTCCTCGTTGGTGATCTCGCCGCCGCAGCTCCAGATGTAGGGCAGGATGTTCCAGCCGGCGAGCGCGGGCTCGTTGAGGCCCCAGACCTGCTGGCCGTTCTCGTTAGTGCCGGAGAGCGCCGCGATGGCGGCGAGCATCTCGTCCATGGTCTTGGGCGCGGTCAGGCCCGCGTTCTCAAAGGCCTCGGCGTTGTAGAACAGTATCTTCGTGTTGGTGTTGAGCGCGAGGGCGTAATAGCTGCCGTTCACCATGCCGGTGCTCATCGCGCTGGGCAGGAGCGTCGCGGCCACGTCGTCGAAGTCGGCCATCTCCTGGTCGAGCGCGGCGAGTATGCCCATGGACTCAAACTCGGGCACCCAGGCTATGTCCAGCCTCGCCACGTCGGGCAGGGTGTCGGAGTTCGCGCTTATCAATATCTTGTCGTGCAGGTCCGCCCACTCGTGGGAGACGGCGTTGACCTTGTACTCGGGATGCTCCTCCTCGAACTTGGGGATGAGCACATTCATAAGGGTTTCATTCTCTGCGGACTGGGCGCTGTAATGGTGCCAGAAGTTGATGACTGTCGGCTCTGCGGCGTCCGGGCTGCTTCCGGGCGTCTCGTCGGTCTGCGGGGGTGAACTGGTGTCTGGCGCTTCATTGCCGCAGGCAGCTAATGTCGCTACCATTACTGCCACGGCAAGCAGGAGCGCCAGCATTTTTGCGTACTTCTTCATTTTCATTGCTGACCTCACTTTCTTGTCTGTCTGAATATTTTCACGGTCCGCGCCGGTATGCTCAAACTGAGCACCGCCGGGCATTCCGCCGAATACGCGTCCCTAGCGGGGTTTATCACGGAAGTCACTGTCTCGCCGGAGAAGACCTCGCGCCACTCGCCGGAGCCGTCCGGCACGCGGGCCTCGCCCTTGTACCAGCGCTCCCCCGCGTTGATGACGACCAGCACGTCCTCCCTCTCGTGCGTACGGCAAAAGCCGAACACGTTGGCGCCGTCGTCGCAGACGGAGTTGTAAAAGCCGCCTTCCCGGAGGGCTGGTGAGCCCTTCCGCAGGGCAATGAGCTCCCGGAACCAGCCGAGCAGCTCCGCCCCCCTCTCCGCGGCCTCCCAGTCCATGGCGCGGCGGCAGTCCGGGTCGTTTTCTCCCTCCATGCCCAGCTCGTCGCCGTAATACACCGCGGGGCAGCCGGGGAAGCACATCTGCAATGCCACGGCGAGGCGGTATTTTTCAATGTCCCCGCCGCAGAATGTGAGGAACCTCGGCGTGTCGTGGCTGTCCAGGGGATCGTACATCCGCAGCGACACCTCATAGGGGTAGAGCGAGAGCAGGCGGTTCGCCCTGTCCGCAAAGCCCGAGGCCCCGAGCTTTGAGAGCGCCAGCCAGTCGCGCGCGGCGTCGCGGAAGAGGTAGTTCATCGCGCTGTCCAGCCGTCCGGGGCTCACGAGCCGCCAGGCGTCGCCCCAGGTCTCGCCCAGGAGCAGGCAGTCCGGCTTTGCCAGCTTCATCTCCCGGGAGAACTCCTCCCAGAACACCGCGGGCACCTCGTCTGCCACGTCCAGCCGCCAGCCGTCGGCCCCCACGGCCTGGAGCCAGTGCTTGCCCACCTCGATGAAATAGCGCCGCAGCTCCGGATTTGCAAGGTTCAGCTTGGGCATCCACTTGTAGTGGCCCACGCAGTCGTAGGTGCGCGTCTCGTGCGTGACGGGGTAGGCGTTGATGAAGAACCAGTCGCGGTATTTTGAGGCCTCGCCGTTTTTCACCACGTCCTGAAAGGGCGGCCAATAGTAGCCGCAGTGGTTGAACACGCCGTCGAGCAGTACGCGGATGCCGAGCGCGTGCGCGTCCGAGATGAGCGCGCGCAGGTCCTCCTCCGTGCCGAAGTGCGGGTCGATGCGGTAATAGTCCACCGTGTCGTACTTGTGGTTCGAGGGGGCCTCGAACACCGGGGTGAGATACAGGCAGGTCGCGCCGAGGGCCGATATGTAGGGCAGCTTCTCGCGTATGCCGCACAGGTCGCCGCCCATGAAGTTCTCCCGCGTGGGGGCCGAGCCCCAGGCGTCCGCGCCCTCCGGCGTGAGCGAGGGGTCGCCGTTTTTGAACCTCTCGGGAAAGAGCTGATAGTACACCTGCCCGGAGCTCCAGTCCGGGGCTTTGAAGCAGTCCTCGGGGTTCGGCCAGAGGAACTCGAAGAAGTCCTCGTCCGGCCCCGGCTCCGTGTCCCGGAAGCCGTTCGGCCCGTACCAGAGCTCGCGCTCCCCCGAGCGCAGGCGGAAGCAATAGCGCACGTAGGCGGCGATGGGCTCCGTCTCGATCTCCGCCTCGCAGCAGTCCCGCCAGCGGTCACGGAACTTCGGCCTCAACGGTATCTCCCGGCGCTTCGCCGGGTCGGTCTCCCCCCTCTCCCAGTACAGCAGCCCGGCCTCGTCCAGGTCTCCCCTCGCGGCGAAGAGACGTATCACCAGCCCGGTCCGCGACCGGGGGTAGACATACTCTGCCGTGGGGCGGTGGACAACTGCGGCAAGCTCCATGGCTAACCTCCTCTCAGGTACGCTCCGTTGAGGCGCGTGCTGTTATTTTTGTGCTCAGCAGCGTCTGACGTATGCTGGCATCAGGGTTTTCAATCTGATTTATAAGTATCTCCGCCGCCTGCACGCCCAGCTCGAAGGTGTCCACCTCGATGCTGGTGATGCCCGGCTCGGCCAGGGCGGTGACGGCCGTGTCGTCAAAGCTGAGGACGCCGAAGTCCTCGGGCACGCGCAAGCCCAGCCTCTGCGCCGCCCTCTGCGCCCCGAGCGCGAGCATATCGCTCCCGCAGGCGAGCGCGTCCGGCCTGTTTTCGGAGCCGAGCAGCTCCGTGACCTGGGCGATGACGGCGTCGATGTCCTTGGCGTCGCTGTGCAGTATGAGCTCGCGGTCCACACTCAGCCCGCAGGCGTCCAGCTCCCGGCAGCAGCCCGAGAGCCTGTCGCGCGAGAAGAGGTCGCTCTCCGGCCCGCCGAGGTAGCCTATGCGGCGGTAGCCCTTCGCCGCCAGGTGCCGGACGGCGATGACGCCGGCCTGGGTGTTGTTTATGTCCAGCCAGCTGGTCTCCGCGCCCACGTCCTCGGCCCGGCCCAGGATGACGCAGGGGAAGCGCAGCTCCTCCACCTTGCGGATGAACTCCCGGCTCACCAGCGAGACGGGGAACACCACGCCGTCCACCTTCTTGCCGAGGATGAGCCGCTCCACGCTGGAGATGCCGCCGAAGGCCCGCGAGCCGTTCGTGACCATGAGGCTGTAATCCCGCCGGTGGGCGACGGTCTCGATGCCGAACACCGTGTTGTTGAAGAAGTTGTTGGAGTAGGCGCCCGGGTCGGCCACGTCGATGACCAGCGCAATGGCGCGCGGACTGCCGGTGGCAAAGCTGCGCGCAAAGTCGTTGGGCACGTACTTGAGCTGCTCCATCGCGTCGAATATGCGTTTTTTGGTCTCCTCCGAAATGGCGCCCTTGCCGTTGAGCACCCTCGACACCGTCGAGGCCGAGACCCCGGCCATCTGCGCCACGTCCCGTATAGTGACTGACATAAGCCCTCCTGTGCAACCGGTTGCGGAATTATAAGTCCGCTGTTGCGTGGTTAATGGGAGTTGATTTGTAGATATTCTACAATTATAAGCCGAATATTTGTAGGATTAATTATTTATGTCAATTTGTTTTAATGCAACCGTGTTACTAAGTATAAACTAGCACTTTTTCTCCGATTTGTCAACCGTGGTTTATATTGTTCAACAGGCACGTGAGCGGCTCATCACACATCGCGATGCCGCAAGCGGTCATGAGCTGCGTCTTGTGGTTTACATAAATCCAGAAGAAACAGCGCGAGGGCCGTGGGAGCAAAGCTCCCACGGCCCTCGGTTTTTGTTTTTGCTGCTTACAGCGCCTCGAGCGCCTGCTTGTAGGCGGCGAGGTCCTCTTCGGTGACCATGTCCTCTATGTAGGGCAGGGCGTCGTTGAAGATGAAGCTGCGGCCGACCTCGAGCAGCGGGTGCTCGAGAACTGCGGGGATGTACTTGTTTATGAGCTCCATGATCTCCGGGGTGTCGAGCATTTCGCCGACGGTGGTGGTCTCAAAAGTATACTTCGCCATTTTTTGTTCCTCCTTAAATCTTATTATTACTCTATCGCTTCAAGCGCCGCCTTCAGTGCGTCGCGCTTCTCCTGGGGTATCTTCTTCTGGCTGTCGAGCACCACGCCGACCGGTTTGCCCTTCACCAGCTTGAGCAGCGGGCTCTCCAGCGCCGCGGGCAGGATCTCCTTGAACACCGCTACGCAGCGCTCATCCGCCAGCAGGTCGCCTATCTTGCTGTCCCATCCGTATTTTCCCATATCTTGCTCCTTTCTTCAGGCTTTTTTCGCGGCGCGGCCGAGTTCCAGGCCCTTGTCCAGGGCCTTCCTGTTGAGCTCCACTACCTCCGCGCCCTTGGCCGCGAACTTGTGCTCGAGGCTCGCCATGAATACCGCCGGGTCGAGCATCCCGGAATAGCCCAGCATTGCGCCGATAAGGATGATGTTCGCTATCTTGTCGCTGCCCAGCTCGTGCGCAAGGTCGTCCGCGGGAACGTCCACGACCTCAATATCCGTCCGCTTGAGGGCCGAGGTCGTGCGGTTTATGTTGCGCACCAGCACCCCGCCGGGTTTGAGCTCCGGCGTGAATTTCTTGAACGAGGCCTCGTTCATGACGATGAGGCCGTCCGACTGCTTGGGCAGGGGCGAGACTATCTCGCTGTCCGAGACGATGACCGTGCACTTGGCGCTGCCGCCGCGCTGCTCGGGGCCGTACAGCGGCATGAAGGTCGCGTGAAGGCCGCCCTCGACCGCGCTGCCCGCCAGCGACATGCCTATGGACATGACGCCCTGGCCGCCGGAGCCGGAGATTATGAGCGTGAATTTCATGTCACTCAGCCTCCTTTGCCGTCTTGTCCACGAAGACGCCGCAGGGGAAGTATTTCATGGTGTGCTCCTCCATGAACTCCAGCGTCTTGACCGGGGACATGTGCCAGTTCGTCGGGCAGTTCGTCAGCAGCTCCACGAAGGAGAAGCCGAGGCCCTCGACCTGGTTCTGCATGGCCTTTTTGATGCCCGCCTTCGCCTTGCGGATGTTCGCCGGGTTGTTGAGCGAGAACCTTGCGACGTAGACCGGGGCCTCCAGCTCCTTTATGAGCTCGCACATCCTCAGCGGATAGCCCATCGTGTCCGGGTCGCGGCCGTAGATGCAGGTGGTGGATTTCTGGCCCACGAGCGTGGTCGGGGCCATCTGGCCGCCGGTCATGCCGTAGGTGGAGTTGTTCGCGAAGAAAATGGTGATGTGCTCGCCGCGGTTGGCGGCCATCAGCACCTCGGAGAGGCCGATGGAGGCCAGGTCGCCGTCGCCCTGATATGCAAAGACGAGGGCGTCCGGGCGGCAGCGCTTGATGCCCGTCGCAACGGCGGGGGCGCGGCCGTGGGCGGAGGTGACCATGTCCAGCTTCCAGTACAGGCTGTTCATGGTCGCGCAGCCGACGGGCAGCACGTTTATGACCTTCTCAGCGATGCCCAGATCGTCGATGGCCTCGGCGATGAGCTTTGTCGCGAGCGAGTGCAGGCAGCCGGGGCAGAAGCCGCTGGACAGAGGCAGCAGGCATTTCGGCTTCGTATAAACCTTTTCAACCGCCATCACTGCTCACCTCCTTCAATGATCTTGCGCACAGCGGCCTTTGTGCTCTCGTCGTCAAGCAGTATGCCGCCGCTCCTGCCGTACTCGTACACCGGCGCGCGGCCGAGCACCAGCGAGACGAGCACCGTCTCCGGCCCGATGCAGGGGGCCGCGCCCTTGAGCGCCTCGTCCAGCTGATTGGTCTTGGTCATGAAGATGACGATGTCCATGATGCCGATGTCGTCGGCCGAGTATGCGGTCTTGAAGCCGGTGAGCTGATGGGTCTCGCCGCCGTTGATGACGAAGGTGAGCCCGTCCGCGGCGATCTTGTCCATGTGCTCCTTGTAGGGGTCGACCAGCGTCAGGCCGGCGCCGCCGAGCCGCATATAGCCGGCAAACACGCTTCCAGCCGCGCCGGAGCCGATCATTGCTATTTTCATCTTTGCCTTCCTCCTTTAGCTTTTTTATGTCAAAGACGTACTTCCCTGCTCACTGTCCGCGCGCGACCATGGCCTCGAAGGTGGCTATGGTCCTGTCGCAGTACCGGGCCCACTCCTCCGGGTCCACAAAGGCGTATTTGTCGCCCGCGAGCACCTTTTTTGTTCAGCCTGTCGCTGCCCATGGCGAAACCGAAGGTGCTGATGCCCTTGTCGATGGCCTTCATCGAGTTGTCCACGGCTCCGCACTCCATGAGGTCGGCCATGGACTCGACGAAGAGCTCGGTGTGTATGCCGAGGTGCCGCTTGTTCTTGCAGCGGTAGCCCATGGCTATGCCGAGGCCGCCTATGCCGAACTGGATGCAGGCCCCGTCCGGGATGCGCTCGGCTATGATGTCCGCGATCTTGTTGTCCAGTTCGGAGGGCTCGGAGGGGGGCATGACACAGAGCTCCTGGGTCTTGTCAATGACGCAGGTGACGTCCTTGATATTTATCATGTTGTCCATGCCGCGGACGAAGGGCACGTTCTCGTTGACCTGCAAAATGACGTCGCGCGCGGCCTCGCACAGCGCCGTGTCCATCGGCGTGAGGCCGAAGCTCATCATGCCGTTCTCGTCGGGAGGCGTGGCGGCCATCATGATGACGTCGCCAGGATGCACTCTGCTGCGGTCGTCGTAGGTGCGCGAGATCTGGAGCACCTGCACATTCACGCGCGAGCCCATCTTGTACATGAACATGCGCTCCGCCGGGCCGAGGAAGAGGCTGTTCACGTTCACGTGCCCGTTGCAGGCCTTGGCCAGCGGCCTGTACAGCCCGCCGCCGAAGCCCAGGTAGATGTTGACGTTCTCAAGCCTGTTTTTCTGGGCGCCCAGCTCGTCAAAAAGCGCATACGGCAGGGACGAGAACATCGTCGAGTGTATAGTGTCCCCGGAGCGCACATGGCTGATGGCCTCCTGCGCCGATACGATCTTGTCCGCGTACTTTTCTCTCCAGTCCATAATTACCTCCGGTTCTCTGTCAAAATAACTAAATATTTCACATAAAATACTTATTCATCTATGAAATCAGTATAATTTCGCTGGCAAATCGTGTCAAAAGCTGAACCGCTTTTGGCTTTTACGCCGTTAAAGAGGCTGCAGAAAAGCGCAAATCGCAGATTTCACGTTTTGCGCTTTTTTGCGGGTGCTGTTTGCAATAAAGATGAGGCGGTGTTATAGTGTCTGGCGGAGGGATGGTATGCTCATTCTCTATATATTCGCGGCGGTGCTGGGCGTATGTCTGCTGGTCTTCGCCGTTACATACATACTTTTGAAGCTCAACATGCGCCCGGGTCGCCCCCCGGAGCTGGCCGATCCGGCGGCTGCGGCACGCACCCGCTGGGCGCCCTATGCCGGGACGGTCTCGCGGCTCATTCTGGAGCTGCGCGGGATGCCCTGGGAGGACGTGTACACCACCTCCTCCGACGGTCTGAGCCTTCACGCCAGGCTGCTGCGCGGCAGGGGCGGGGACAACGTCATCCTCGTCCACGGCTACCGCTCCAGCGGGGAGAACGACTTTGCCGGCATCGCGCAGTATTACATGGCCCGCGGCTTCGGCGTGCTGCTCATAGACCAGCGCGCGCACGGGCGCAGCGAGGGGCGCGAGATCTGCTTCGGCACGCGGGAGCGCGAGGATGTGCGCCGCTGGGTGGATTTCGCGCGGGCCAACCTGCAAGGCAGGCTCTGGCTGCACGGCGTGTCCATGGGCGCGGCGACGGTACTCATGGCGGCCGGCGAGGGCTTCGACACCCGGGTCGAGGGCATAGTTACGGACAGCTCCTTCACCAGTCCGAGGGACGTGCTGGCCTATCAGATGACGCGGCAGTACCACCTCCCCCAGTTTCCCTTTGTGCCCATCGGCACGCTGGCCGGTATGCTTATCGCGGGCCGGGACTTCGCCTGCGGCAGCGTTTTAAGGGCGGCTGAGATCGCAAAGGAACCGGTGCTTTTCGTCTGCGGGGCCGAGGACAGGAGCCTGCCCCCCGGCTCTACCGAAAAGCTCCGCGAGGCCCGCGGCGGCCGCGACCCCATGCTGGTGGTACCCGGCGCCAAGCACGCCCTGTGCTGGCTGCAGGACCCGGAGGGCTACGCCAGGGCCCTGGACGGCTTTATAAAATGAGAAAAGACGGCAGATGCAAAATGCATCTGCCGTCTTTTTGCGGCTATATTCGTGTCTGCCCGGGTATTGCAGCCTCAGTTCAGGTTGCCCGCAATGGTGTGGTATCTCATACAGAGGTTGTAGCAGGTGTCGAGGTGTGTCTTTGAGGCGGTCTCGGCCAGCTCAGGCATGCCCAGCGCTATGGCCCTGTATATGGCCATGTGCTGGCAGGAGAGCACGGCGAAGTTCGGGTCGTTGTCGAGCGTGGACATGTACTCCTGCGACCTTATGGAGTAATAGGAGATGAAGCGCTCCATCGCCGCGTACATCTTGAGTATGTACGGGTTCCGGCAGGAGTGGATTATCTGGTTGTGGAAGTCCTGATCCAGCTCGGAGAAGTTTGTGAACTCACGCTTTTCAAAGGTCCTCTGGAACCTTATCGCAAGGCTGCGCAGCCTCGGCATGTCCACGGTGCCGTTCTGCCTCGCGCAGATGTAGGCGGCCGTGCCCTCCAGCGCCTTTCTCGCCATGAAGAGCTGCTCGAGTGAGGAGTGGGAGATGTCAAAGACGTAGTGGCCCTTTCTGGACGGTGGGCTGACCACCAGTCCCTCCTTCTGCAGCAGCTCCAGCGCGTCCGACACCGGCGTGCGGCTGACGTTCAGCAGGCTCGCGATCTTGACGATGCTCAGCCTCGTCCCCGGCGGCAGCCCGCCGTATATGATGGCCTTTTCGATTATGGAATAGACGAGGTCGTTCAGGCGCAGGAAGGGGTTTTGCTTCTGCGCCTCCTCGATCAACCCGGGATGAAAGTATTTTTCGAGGGCATCCATGGCACAGCCTCCTTTTATTGGAGTATACCATATCATCTCCTCGCAGGCAACTTTTCGACTAAGTTCTCCGCCAGCTCCCCCGGGCGAGGTCGGCGGGGCAAATGCGCGCCGCACCTGTTCCAAAAGCTGCTCGTACAGCGTGGTGAACCGCACCGCAGTGAGCGCCGCAGCCAGCAGTTGATGCTGTTTTCAAAGCCGCGCATCTCCAGAATCAGCTGCATATAGGCTGAGCGGATACCGGCGGTGCAGTATGTGACGATGTGTCCTCCTCAGAAAGCCCGTCGGCCTCAAACATGGCCGTCAGCTCCTCGCCGGCAGACTCATCCTTAGCAAGTTCAACTGAGTAATAGTAATAGTCATAGTGCAAAAAGGTGTGGTCGGCACTGATGTCGTCCACACCGTACTAGGGCCGCTCTTGCAGACATGCCTGACCGATTTGCAGCCCCACCGGCCGCGGACATGCAAAAAAGGCGCATGCGGCACATAAGATTTCGTAGGAGGTCAGCCTATGAAACGAAAAGTGCCGGTTGTGAAGTGCATATACACAAAAGAATCCGAAAAGAGTCCTTCAGACCTGCTGGAGGAGTCTTTTCGGATTTATCTTTCCCGCATCCTAGCCGCAGCCCAACGGCCTGCCGGACAACATCTGCGATGAACGTCCGCTTATCTCGGGAGGTGTGACATGTACTCAGAGATAAGCAGCCCCATGGACTACCATGCGGCATTATACATTCGGCTTTCAAAGGAGGATGAGAACGAAGGGCCGTCTCAGAGCGTCACGAACCAGGAATCCCTGCTGCGGGAATTCGTGCGGCAGCAGCGGCTCAATGTCTACGACACCTACATAGACGACGGCTGGAGCGGCACCAATTTCGACCGGCCGGATTTTCAGCGGATGATAGCCGACATAGAGGCGAAGCGGGTCAACATGGTCATCACCAAGGACCTCTCCCGTCTCGGCCGCGACTACATCATGACCGGCCACTACATGGAGCGCTACTTCCCCGAGCACCGGGTGAGGTACATCTCCCTGCTGGACGGCATCGACACCGGCGTGGACTCCACCGCCAACGACATTACCCCGTTCCGGGCGATCATGAACGACATGTACGCCAAGGACATCTCCAAAAAGATAAAGTCCGTCAAGCGCGATAAGCAGCGCCGCGGCCTCTTCATCGGCGGCAAGCCCGTATACGGCTACAAGATGCACCCCACGGAGAAAAACCGCATCGTCATCGACGAGGAGGCCGCCCCCGTCGTGCGGCGCATCTTCGCCCTCGCCATATCCGGCATGAGCTGCCGCCGGATAGCCGCCGCCCTCAACTCGGAGGGCGTCCCCTCCCCCGCCGCCTACGCCAAATTGCCGGTAGCCAAGCCGGGGCCATACTCCGGCCTCTGGAGCAGCGAGCGCGTCTCCGCAATGCTGCAAAACGAGACCTACATCGGCAACATGGTTCAAGGGCGCATGGTTAGGATAAGCTACAAGTCCAAAAAGTGCCTGCGTCAGGCGCCGGAGGACTGGGTCGTTGTCGAGGGCACGCACGAGCCGCTCATTGATACGGAGAGCTTCAAGAAGGTGCAGCTGCTGCTGAACAGCCGCCGCAGCACCAGAAGCCGGACCTACGACTTTCTGCTCAAGGGCCTCATCTTCTGCCACGAGTGCGGCTACCCGCTGGCGGTGCTCAACCGCAAAAACGCCGCCGGGGAGGATGTGCTCTACTTCGTCTGCCGCACCTATCAGCGCTTCACCAAGGCGGGGGTCTGCACCTGCCACTCCATCAAGGAGGAGACGGTAAACGAGGCGGTGGTCGGCAAGGTGCGGGAGGTCTGCCGGGCGTATATCGACCCCGACCGGCTGCGCTCCATCGCGGAGGAGGCGGTCGAAAGCGCCAGCAAGGCCAAGAGCGGCGAGTCTGAGCTGCAGGCCCTGCAAGCCAATATCGCCGCGTTGAGCACAAATCTGGACCAGATGTACATGGACCGGCTGAACGGCCTGCTCTCCGAAGAGGACTTTCAGCGCATTTATCAGAAGGTCAAAGCTGACCGCTCCGTTTTGGAGGGCCGGGTGAAAAGCCTTATCAAGCAGGCGGAGCAACCGGAGGACGCCGCGGAAAAGGCCGGGTCACTTGTAAGACAGTTCCTCGACTCGGCGCTGACCAGCCGGGAGCTGCTGGTCAGCCTCATCGAACGGGTGGAGCTGACCGAGGAAAAGGAGATCATCATCAAGTTCCGCTTCCGTGAGCCGGAGGCGGTCTCTTAAAGGGCCTTCGCTTACATTAGCCGCGCAGCTATGTATCGCGCATAGAGAAGAAGGCGCTGGAGAAACTGCGGGAGGCGCTGGGGGAGGACATATGAAAAGCCCCGCGCGCTTTGCGGCGCGCGGGGCTCTCTTTACCTTGCGATAAGTTCCGTGGGCTCGTCTCTCGATACGCGGGCCTCATAGCTTCTCCCGCGGTGTGTGAAGCGGAAGCTCAGGCTCCGCCATCGCTCCGGGAGGTGCGGGGCGAGGGCCGGGCCGTCCGGCGTCAGGTGCAGCCCGGCAAAACCGAAGACGAGCGTCTGCCAGGTCTCGCCCAGGCAGGCTAGGTGCAGGCCCTCCTTCCCCGTGTTGCCCATGATGTCGCGCAGGTCCAGCCAGAGCGCCTTTTCCCAATAGCGCTCCGCCGCGTCTGCGGGGCCGTTCTGCGCCGCGAAGAGCGCGTGCGTGGCGAAGCTCAGGCTCGAGTCGTGCAGGCACAGCGGCTCGAAGTCCTCCCAGGCCGCCGCCTTTTCCTCCGGCGTGAAGAGCTCCGCCAGGCGCGTCATGAGCAGCAGCACGTCCGCCTGCTTGATGACCTTGTACCTCTGCACGCGGTCAAAGCAGACCTTGTGATAGCTCGCCTCGTCACCGGCCTTGAGGCTCGCGGGGTACACCGGCTCCAGGAGATGCAGGCTGTCGTCCTGCCGGAGCCGCCCCGTCTCCGGGTCTCGCGGGATGGGTATCGCCTCGCGCAGCTTGAGCCAGGAGCGCACCTCCCCGGGGCTGAGGCCGAGGGCGGCGTACTGCGCCGGGTCCTCCCTCTCGAGCCGCTCCGCCGCGCGCGCGGCGAGCGACAGGTTCCGGCGCACCATGACGTTGGTGAAGAGGTTGTTGCTGGTGATGCCGCAGTACTCGTCCGGGCCCTTGCAGAAGAGGAGGTTCACTCCCCCGTCCGGCGCGGGCGAATAGCGGCTCAGCCAGAAGCGGGCCGTCTCAATGAGCAGCGCCGCGCCGCCGGTGAAAAACAGCTCATCGTCGCCCGTCCAGTCGAGGTAATGGCCGAGCGCGAAGGCCACGTCGGCGGTGACGTGCACCTCGCTTGCGCCTATGTCCCAGCTCTCGCACTGCTCGCTGCCGTCCAGTGCGGCCATCCAGGGATAGCGCGCGCCGGCGCCGTTCATGCGTTTGGCGTGCTCCTTTGCCGCGGGCAGGGCGCCTATGCGGTAGCGCATGAGGCTGCGCGCGGCCTCCGCGTCCTCGAGGACGTAAAAGGGCGCGAGGAAGAGGTCGGTATCCCAGAAATAGCAGCCCTTGTACCGCGCGTGGGTCAGTCCGCGCGCGCCTATGCTCACGCCCGGGTCGCGGGCCGAGCAGTTGGCTGTGAGCTGATAGATGACATAGCGCATGGCGGTCTCCGCCGCCGGGTCGCCCTCTATCTCCACGCCGCGCGCGGCCCAGACATCGCGCCAGTGCTCGCGCTCCGCGGTCAGCGCGGCTTCAAAGCTCCAGCTCTCGGGTATCTCCGCCGCCGCGAGGGGGTCGAGGCAGCGGCCCGGGCGGATGCGCGCGGCCGTCTCAATATAGGCCGGGCCGGGGCGGCCGGTGAAACAGGCGCAGAGCCGCTCTTCCTCGGGTTCGTATGCCGCGAAGTCGAGGCCGCCGGTGCGGAATCTGAGCTCCATTTCGAGGCCGAGGCCCGTGTGCCGCGTCTGAAACGCCGCCGATATGCCGCCCGCGCCGCCGGAGGCGGAGATGAGGCGCGTCATGCATATCGTCTCGGTGTTCTCCTTGACCTGGTCGTCGGGGATGGGGCTGTTGCGGCTCGAGCAGTCGATGCCCGCGCGGAGGGTGAGGCCCGCCGCGTCCGAGAGCTCGACGCGCTGAAAGAGCAGGTCCGGGCGCGCGAGCGAGAAAAAGCGCCGCTCCCGCACCTCCACGCGCCCGTTCGGGCCCTCTACGGCGTATTCAAAGCTCAGCAGCCCGCACTCGAGGTCCAGCTCGCGCCGTATGGGCGTGCAGGGGGCCAGCGCGGCGCCGCCGTGCCCGAGCGTGAGAAAAATCGGCGTGGGCAGGTTCACGAAGTCCGTCAGGGACGTATTTTCGGAGATGGTGTCGAACATCCCGGCGGCGAAGATGCCGGTGTCCAGCGGCCTCGGCTCAGGCCGGAGCGCGGGATATCCCCTCGCGCCCAGGACGCCGCTGCCGGTGAAGAACACGCTCTCGAGGAAGCGGTCGTCCCCCGCTCCCGCGGCGGATATCTTCCAGCCCTCAAGGCGGACGTCATCCCTCACGGCGCTCACCTCCGATGGCCCGGCGCAGGGCGTGGCAGATGAAGCCCGCGCAGGTGGCGAAGGCCTCCCCCGTCGTGCACTCGCCTGTGTGCTCGTCCACGCTCTCGCAGGCGATGCCGTTATCGAGGCGCGTGCGGCGCAGATGCTCCAGCGCCTCGCCGCTCCGGCCGCAGAGCAGGCTGTTGCCTATGCTCAACAGCCAGGGGTGCGGCGCGTGAGGGCAGCCTATCTCCGCTATCTCGCAGCCGGCGAAGCTGTAGGTGTAATCTGGGCTGCGTATCATCTCGGCGGTCTTGAGGTACACCGGGTCGTCCCAGGCGCAGAAGCCGTAATAGGGCAGCAGCAGGAGGCTCCCGGGCGGCTCGTCATAGACGTCGTGCCCGCCCGCGAGGTCAACCGACCAGGCAAAGGCCCCGTCGAATATGCAGTTATCGTATATCGCGCGGCGCACGCGCTCGGCCCGCTCGGTGAGCTCCGGGCGCTCGAAAAGCCGACCCAGGGCGCGGAGCGCGCGCCAGACGAGGACGTTGTCGTAGGTTATGTAGGGATAGATCCGCTCGTCGTCCGTGGGCTGGAGGAAGGTCTCATAGAGCTCGCAGTCCTCGGCGCGCTCGGCGTCGAGCTTTTTCAGTATCCCATCTATGCCGCGGAGCACGTCAGGGTCGGTGAGGACGGAGCGGTCGCCCGTCGCGTCCACATAGCGCTCGAGCGCGAGGACCGGGGCCATCAGCTCGTCGAGCTCAAAGCCCGGCTCGAGCACCGTGCCGTCTATGAAGCGCGAGTGCACGCCGATGTTCCGCCGCTGGCGGCCGAAGACATAGCCGAGCATCTCCCGCGCGAGGGCCGCGTCCGCGTCCAGCACGGCGGGAAAGCTCCAAAGCAGGCTGTCGCGGTCCCAGTAGGCGGCGCTGACATAGTAGCGCGGCGAGCGGCTGGTGACGAGGACAAGCTCCTCCGTGTCCAGCGTCCGGCCGGTGGAGAAGAAGATGCAGAAGAAAAGATTCGTGTTGTACAGCCGCGTGAGCGCCTCGTCCCCGAGGTCGAGACTGCGCTGCACAAGCCAGGCCAGGCTCCGGCGGAGCTCCCAGTCCCAGCCCCGGCGCTGCAGCTCCCGGGCGCTGGTGACGGCGGAGACCTCCTCGAGGCCCAGGCCCCACCAGGCGGTGAACTCCGCGCTCTCCCCCGGCGCAAGGCGCACCGTGCGCTCGAGCCGCCAGAGCCAGCCCTCCCCCGCCGGTTCAAACTCCGCGCGGCACTCCCCCTCGCAGATGGGCGCAAGGGCAAAGAGCGGCACACCGCACATCTGCTCAAACACGGGCAGGCCGCTCCAGCCGCTGACATAGCAGTTGAGCGCGCCCTCGATGGGCTTGTCCACATTGACGCAGTGCCAGGCCGAGCCCGTCTGCCCGCGCAGGCCGAAGGCGGTCTCGACCGTCTCCGCGCCGTTGTTCGTGAGCCTCAGCCGATAGCCGAAGCCGCGCTCGCCCACGGGCGTCAGGATGACGCCCTCGAGCCCGAGAGCGCCCGCGCGCGCCGCAAAGCGCGGATACCAGTACCCGAGGCGGCTCCATTCAAAGCCTCCCAGCTCCGCCTCCACCCCCTGCTGCGCGACAAAGGGCCGCAGCAGCGGCTCGAGCTGTCCGCCGCGCAGGTCGATGAGGCCCCGGCTCGCCATGTGCAGGAAGGTCAGGTCCTCCACCCCGGCGTTTATCTCGTTCACACGCGGCAGCGAGACCTGCTCGCTGCCGGTGGGCAAATATCTCTCCATCGTGCGCCTCCGTTCGGGAAAATGTTTAATCGCTTAAACTCTCTTATCTATCAAATATACCTAATTTCGCTGCGTTGTCAAGTTTAATTTAGATAAATTCGCAAAAAGCTATTGACAGTCTTGCCAAATGTGGCTTATTATTAGGCCGTAAATAATTTAAGCGGTTAAACTTTGAAGGGAGGCGGCGACATGGCTCGAACAACGCTCAAGGACGTCGCGCGCAGGGCGGGCGTGTCCTCGGCCACCGTTTCCTATGTCCTCAACGGCAAGCGCACCATCTCCGAGGACACAAAGCGCCGCGTGCGCGAGGCCATAGAGGAGCTCGACTACGTCCCCGACCTCGCGGCCCGCGGGCTGAGCCGCCGGGACTCTATGCTCATAGGCGTGGTCGTCCCCCAGACGGAGCCGGGCGACCGGCTGATGTTCCAGAACAGCTTTTACAGCGAGGTGCTCGGCAGCATCGAATATTACGCCCGCCAGCGCGGCTATCACATCCTGATCTCCGCCACGGACGCCAACGAGAGCTACCTCACCCTCGCCAAGCAGCGGAACCTGGACGGCATAATCGTCATCGGCATGTACCCGGACGAATTTTACCAGCAGATGAAAAAGACGCAGATACCCATCGTCCTCATAGACAGCTACTGCAACGACCACTACTACAACAACATCCGCATCGACGACGCCTACGGCAGCTACCTTGCGACGCGCTATCTGCTCGAGTGCGGGCACCGGGACGCGGCCTTCTTCGCCGGGCAGCTCAAGGAAAACGGCGTCATGCAAAAGCGCCTCGCGGGCTACCGGCAGGCGCTCGAGGAGTTCGGCGCGGCCTACCGCGAGGACTATGTCTTTGAAGGACAGATAGACTACAAGAGCGGCGTCACGATGGCGGAGCGGCTCGCGCGCTCGGGAAGCGGCGTGACTGCGATCGTCGCCGCGGCGGACATACTCGCGATAGGCGCGATAAAGGGCCTCTACAACTCCGGGCTGCTCGTGCCCGAGGACATGTCGATAATCGGCTTTGACGACCTCGAGATCTCGCAGTACCTCGCCCCGGGCCTCACCACGATACGGCAGCAGATATCGCTCAAGGGCCAGCGTGCCGTGGAGCTGCTGCTTGAACACATCGCCGACCCGAGCCTCTCAAAGCAGGAGGAGATACTCCCTCTCAAGCTGATAGAGCGCGGCTCGGTCAAGAAACTCGTATAATTTACAAAAATCTGAAACGGAGGTGCAAAAAAGCGGCCCGCACCGCCCTCTGGAAAGTCCGGTGCAGACCGCGCGGGAAAAAAGCCTGGCAGCTCTTTTCGCCACGGATATTTTAAGCGAAAAGGGCAAAGAAATCAACTGATTGACCAAAAATTAGTGAGGAGGAAATGCAAAAATGAAAAAGCTCTTATCGCTTGTATCCGTTCTGCTGGTGTTCCTGATGCTCCTCTCCGCCTGCGGCACGCCCGCTGCTGAGACTTCCGAGCCGCCCGCCGAAGAGACCGGCACCGAGGCTCCCCCGGCCGAGGAGACGCCGGCTGAGGCCGAGCCCGTCACCATTACATACTGCAACTTCAACGCCTCCGGCGGCAACGAGGAGACGCTTGCGAAGATGTACGAGGCCTTCCACGCCGAGTACCCGAACATCACGGTCGAGATCGAGACCATCGGCTTTGACGACTACTTCACCCAGATGCAGACCCGCGTGGCCGGCGGCACCGCCCCCGACTGCTACGAGCTGAACATCGAAAACTTCGCCTCCTACGCCGCGAAGGGCGCCCTGGCCGAGATCACCGGCGTGGACCTCAGCGGCCTCAACGAGACGGCGCTCTCCGCCTTCAACGTGGACGGCAAGCAGTACGGCCTGCCCGGCAACTTCTCCAACGTCGTGCTCGTTTACAACAAGGACCTCTTTGACCAGGCCGGCGTGGCCTACCCCACCGACGATTGGACTCAGGACGACCTTCAGGCTGCGGCCGAGGCCATCCGCGCTCTGGGCGACGACATCTACGGCATCTATCAGCCCATCACCTACAACGAGTTCTACAAGGTCGCGGCCCAGTACGGCGGCAGCCTGCTCAACGACGACCTCACCGAGTTCACCATAAACTCCCCCGAGAACATCCAGGCCGCGCAGGTCATGGTCGACCGCGTGCTCGTCTCCAACGTGCAGCCCACCGAGGTGCAGATGGGCGGCATGGGCGACTGGGACCTCTTCATGAGCGGCCGCCTCGGCATGATCCCCACCGGCATCTGGGCCTTCAACACCTTCACCGAGGGCTGCGACTTTGCCTGGGACATCGCCGTTGAGCCCGGCGCCGTGCAGAAGGCGACCCACTTCTTCTCCAACGCCTGCGTCATAAACGCCCAGAGCGAGAACAAGGAGGCCGCGGCCACCTGGATAACCTGGCTCACCTCCAGCCCCGAGGCCGCCGCGCTCCGCATCGATGCCGGCTGGGACCTGCCCGCCATCAACGACGAGGCGACGCTCGCCGCCTATCTCGACATCACCCCGCCTGACAACCGTCAGGCCGTGTTCGACAGCCTTGACTACCTGGTGACCCCGCCGGTCATTGAGGACTACGCCCTCATGAGCGACATCATCGGCCAGGCGCTCGCCGCCGCGGCTGCGGGCACCATGTCGGTCGAGGATGCCCTGAACCAGGCCCAGAGCCAGTGCGAGGCGCAGATAAGCCTCGGCTGAGAGAAATAGAGCAAATTCAGGTCAAAGAAGCGCCTTTCCGGCGCTTCTTTGACTAAGATGGACATTGAGGAGGTGCCGCCATCAAATGAAAGCGAGGAAAAAGGGCCGCCCCCTGGGCAGCGACGGGCTGCTCGCGGCCTCGCCCTTTCTGCTGCCGAGCCTCATAGGGCTTATAATATTTTCGCTTCTGCCGCTCATCATATCGGCGCTCATAAGCCTGACGGACTGGAACGGGCTCGACGAGCTGACGGCGCCGGGCTTTTTTGCAGAGCACTTCATCGGGTTCGAGAACTTCAAGAACATCCTGACCACGCCCGAATTCTGGAACGTGCTCTGGAACACGCTGCGCTACATAATCATGTACATCCCGCTCATGCTCGCGGCCTCCATCGCCGTGGCCACGCTGCTGAGCCGCCAGAGGCGCGGCGTCACCGCCTTCCGCATCATCTATTACATCCCCGTGCTGACGAGCTGGGTCGCCGCCTCGCTGATCTGGAAGAGCGTGCTCTCCCCGCAGTACGGCGCGCTCAACGGCATCCTCGGCTTTTTCGGCATAGAGGGCCCCGGCTGGCTGCTGGACGAAAACTGGGCCATGCCGGCCATCGTGCTCGTCTCAGTGTGGAAGGACATGGGCTTTTTCGGTCTTATACTGCTCTCCGGCATGATAGGCATAAACCGAAGCTATTATGAGGCCGCCTCGCTCGACGGCGCGGGCGCCTGGACCAAGTTCTGGCGCATAACGCTGCCGCTGCTGAGCCCCGCCATCTTCTATGTGCTCATCGTGAGCCTGATAAACGCCTTTCAGCTGTTCCCGCAGATAATGATAATGACCGACGGCGGGCCAAACGGCTCCACGCAGGTCATGGTCGAGAGGATATACAAATACGGCTTCCGCTACTACCGCATGGGCTATGCCGCGGCCTTCTCCTGGCTGCTGTTCGTCATCATCATGGCCTGTACGGGACTTCAGATGAAGCTGCAGAAGAGGTGGGTGAACTATGACGCATAAACACAGACTCGGCACCGCGGGCTATTACGTCGTGTCCATCGTGCTGGCCGTCATTGCGCTCATCCCCTTCCTGTGGATGATCTCCACCTCGCTCAAGAGCCGCGGCGCGCTGATGAGCATACCCATAGAGTGGATACCCGCCGAGCCGACGCTCGACGGCTATGCCAAGGTCTTTTCAAGGTTCCCCTTCCTGCGCACCATAGGCAACAGCCTGCTCATTTCCGTCGCCTACACGCTCATCACGCTCATCTCCGCCTCCATGGCGGCCTTCGCCTTTGCAAAGCTGCGCTTCCGCGGCAGCGGCGCGATACTCAGCGTGTACATCGCGACGATGATGATACCCACGCAGGTGACGATGATCCCGCTCTTCGTCGTCATGAACCGGCTCGGGCTCATAGACAGCTACGCCAGCGTAATACTGCCCAGCATGTTCAAGCCCTTTGCGGTGTTTTTGCTGGTGCAGCAGATGAAGACCATCCCCAACGACTACATAGACGCCGCGAGGATAGACGGCGCGGGGCTCTTCCAGACCTACCGCAAGGTGGCCCTGCCGCTGTGCATCCCCACGCTCGCGACGCTCGCCGTCACCACCTTCATGGAGAGCTGGAACGACTATCTCTGGCCGCTGCTCATGCTCACGGACCGGAACAAGATGACCCTGCCCATCGCGCTCTCCACCCTCAACGGGCAGTACAGCACTGAGTACAACGTGCTCATGGCGGGCAGCCTCATCTCCATGATACCCATCATAATCATCTACATTGCGGCCCAGAAGCAGTTCAAGTCCGGCCTCATGGCGGGCGGCATCAAGGGCTGAGGAGGAGCTATGGAAAAACTCAAGCTCACCGGCTCGGGTTCGCGAGCCTTCGGCCCGGCCCGGCTGTACTGGCGCGAGGGCGCGCCGCTGCGCATTTCCCTCGCCTACCGCGGGGCCTACGGCCTCGGCGAGCGCTTTGACGCCCTCAACCAGAAGGGCCGCCGCGCCGTCTGCGAGGTGGAGGAGAAGTTCTGCTTCCAGGGCGGCAAGACCTACTGCCCCGCGCCGTTCTTCTGGACGGACAGCGGCTTCGGGCTCTATGCGGACACCTGCGAGAGCACCGCTTTTGACTTCCGGGAGGGCGAGATCATCGCAGAACTGCCGAAAAACTGCGTGATAACCCTCTTTTCCGGCACGCCGGAGAGCATGATAGCGGAGTATCTCTCCCTCTTCGGCTCCCCCGTCCTGCCGCCGGACTGGGCCTTCGGGCCCTGGATATCCGCCAACCGCTGGAGCAGCCAGGCCGACGTGGAAAACGCCGTTGCCGAGGCGGAGCGGCTGGGCTTTCCCGTCTCCGCGCTGGTCATCGAGGCCTGGAGCGACGAGGCGACTTTCTACATCTGGCGCGGCGCGAAGTACACGCCGAAGCCGGACGGCGCGCCGCTCTCACTCGAGGACTTCGACTTCTCGGGCAGTCCCTGGCCCGACCCCGCGGGCATGATACGCCGCCTGCACGAGAAGGGCATCCGCGTCCTACTCTGGCAGGCGCCCGTGTACAAGGCCCTCGGCCCCGACGAGCCCGAAAACGAGCAGCACCGCCTCGACTGCGCCGACGCCGTGAGGCGCGGCCTCTGCGTCCACAACGCGGACGGCTCGCCCTACACGATACCCGAGGGGCATTGGTTCCCCGGCTCCATGATACCGGACTTCACCAACCCGGAGACGCGGCGAGTCTGGCTCGGCAAGCGGCGCTATCTGCTTGAGATGGGCATAGACGGCTTCAAGACCGACGGCGGCGAGTTCATATACTCGGACGACGTACGCTTCTTCGACGGCAGCACGGGCCGCGAGGGCAAAAACCGCTACGCGCGCGACTACGCCGAGGCCTATGCCTCCGTGCTGGGGCCGGAGCAGGCGCTCTTCAGCCGCGCGGGCTTTGCCGGGCAGCACAGGACGCCCCTGCTCTGGGCGGGCGACCAGCAGTCCGTGAACAGCGAGTTCCGCAGCGCGCTGACGGCGGGGCTCTCGGCGGCGTGCAGCGGCATAGCCTTCTGGGGCTTCGACATCGCGGGCTTTGCCGGCCCGCTGCCCACGCCGGACCTCTACCGTCGGGCGACGCAGCTGGCCTGCTTCTGCCCGGTCATGCAGTGGCATTCGGAGCCGGACGGCGGGCAGTTCCGCGAGCTCATGCCCGGCGCGGAGGGCAACAACGAGCGCAGCCCCTGGAACATGGAGCGCGCCTACGCCCTGCCCGGCTTTGCCGAGGAGATGCGCTTCTGGCACGAGCTGAGGGTGAAGCTCCTGCCCTATCTCCTCAAGACAGCGCGCGAGTGCGCCGCGGAAAACCGCCCCATGCTCCGGCCGCTGGTGTACTACTGGCCCGGCGATGCGCGGGCGGCAGACTGCGCCGACGAGTTCCTGCTCGGGCGCGACATCCTCGTGGCCCCGCTGCTCGAGGAAAACGCCGCGCGCCGCCGCGTCTACCTCCCCGAGGGCGAGTGGCGCGACTTCTTCACCGGCGAGACGCACATCGGCCCCGCCGAGCTCGTCTGCCCCTGCGAGGGGCGGCTGCCGGTCTTTGCGAGGGCTTGCTTTGAGCTGAAAGATACGGTATAATGAACCAAATACGAAGTGAAAAGGGTGGGAAGATGCGGAAGTGATCTGATTCCAAGCAAGGCCAGCCCCGGCCCGCTTTACAGGCGGGTCCGGCTTGCCGCGCCGGATCAGATGCGCCGCTTCAGCCGCCCTTTTTATGGGGGAGGCCCGCTTTTTGCGCGTCTGCGCACCGGCACGCCGGGGCAATACACGCAAAGGAGCGGGCTTTTTTATGCTTACGATAGACAAACTCAGCGTCACCTGCCGCAGCGACCTGCGCTGCATACTCTCGGACTTTTCGCTCCAGCTCGGCCCGGGCGAGCGCGCCGCGCTCATCGGCGAGGAGGGCGACGGGAAGTCCACCCTCCTGCGCCTCATCCACGACCCCGCCCTCGCAGAGGGCTACGTCGAGTGGAGCGGCGCCGTCTCCCCCGGCGGGCGCACGGGCTATCTGCCCCAGGAGCTCTCCCCCGCCGAGCTCGACGCCCCCGCGCGGCGGCTCTTTGACGCTTCGCGCGGCTTCGGGCGGCTCACGCCCAGGGAGCGCGCCGCCCTGGCCGCCGAGCTGGGGCTCGACGCCGCGATGTTCGCCTCGGAGCGGCCGCTCAGGGAGTTTTCCGGCGGCGAGAGGATAAAGCTCCAGCTCGCGGCCCTCGCCGCCGAGGAACCCGAGCTATACCTGCTCGACGAGCCCTCGAACGACCTCGACCTCGACTCGCTCGAGTGGCTGGAGGGCTTCATACTCAGCCGCGGGCAGCCCGTGCTCTTCGTCTCGCACGACGAGACGCTCATAGAGCGCACGGCGAACGTCATCGTCCACCTGGAGCTGCTGCGGCGCAAGACGGCGCCCCGCGCCACGGTGGCGAGGGTGCCCTACCGCGTCTATGTGGAGTCGCGCTGCCGCGCGCTCGCGAGGCAGGAGCAGGCGGCGCGCAAGGAGCGGGAGGAGTTTGACCGCAAGCTCGAGCGCTACCGCCAGATACGCCAGAAGGTCGAGAGCGCCCAGGCGAACCTCACCCGCCAGGACCCGCACGGCGGGCGGCTGCTCAAGAAGAAGATGCACTCCGTCCAGGCCATTGGCCGCCGCTTTGAGCGCGAGCGCGAGAGGCTGACCGCCATGCCCGAGGCCGAGGAGGCCATCTTCCTCGCCTTCCCGGCCGAGGCCGCGATACCGCGCGGCAAGCGGGTGCTCGACCTCGTGCTGCCCCGGCTGGAGGCCGGCGGCAGGCTGCTCGCGCGGGACATAGAGCTGCACGTCGCGGGGCCGGAGCGCGTCTGCATCCTCGGCGGCAACGGCGTGGGCAAGACCACGCTGCTCCGGCGCATAGCCGCTGAGCTGCTGCCCCGCCGGGACATCCGCGCCGCCTACATGCCCCAGGAGTTCGGCGAGCGACTGGACGGCGCGCTGAGCCCCGTGGAGCTCCTTAACCGCTCGGGCAGCCGCGCGGAAGAGCAGCGGATACGCGCCCTGCTGGGCAGCCTGCGCTACACCTCGCTCGAGATGGAGCGCCCCTGCTCCGCCCTCTCAGGCGGCCAGCGCGCCAAGCTGCTGCTGGCCTCCATGGCGCTCGAGCGCGCCGACGTGCTCATCCTCGACGAGCCGACGCGGAACCTCTCGCCGCTCTCGGGGCCGGTTGTGCGGGGAATGCTGCGCGCCTTCGGCGGCGCGGTCATCAGCGTCTCGCACGACAGGAAGTTCATCTCCGAGGTCTCCACACGCGCATACGAGCTGGGCCCGGACGGGCTCACCGAGCTCTGAGCCTAAGGCCCCGCCCTCATCGGGCGGGGCCTTTTCGTATGCGCTTGGCAAGGGCGCGCGGGCGGTGGTATACTTGGAAAAAAGGGGGCGAGGACTTGGACATATTCGAGGGACTCAACAGCGCGCAGCGCGAGGCGGTGGCCTCTACGGAGGGCTACATCTGCGTCGTGGCGGGCGCGGGCTCGGGCAAGACCCGGGCGCTGGCGCGCCGCTTTGCCTATCTCGTTAATGACCTGGGCGTCACGCCGGGCAGCATACTCTGCGTGACCTTCACCAACAAGTCCGCCGCCGAGATGCGCCAGCGCATCCGCGCCCTGACCGGCGACAGCGACACGGGCCACATCTGCACCTTCCACAGCTTCTGCGTCACCGTCTTGCAGGAGGACAGCCACGCCGTGCAGTACCCGAAGAGCTTCCTCGTCCTCGACAACGCAGACATCGACGCCATGCTCGCGCGCATATACGAAGAGCGCGGCCTCACGCTGCGGCACATGACCTATTCCGACGCGCGGGACATGATAGAGATACGCAAGGGCATAGAGGACCCGGAATACTACCTCGACATGATAGACATGGACCTCGAGACGCTGCACCGCAAGTATCTCGACGCCGTCTCCGTGCGCGACATCATCTTCTACGGCTATCTCTATGAGGAGAAGAAGTGCTTCGGCCTCGACTACAACGACCTCATCTTCTTCACGCTCTACATCTTCCAGCAGGACCGGGAGATACGCCAAAAGTGGCAGGAGCGGCTGCAATACATCATGGTGGACGAGTTTCAGGACATCGACAAGCCGCAGTACCGGCTCATGCGCGCCCTCTGCGGCTATCACAGGAACCTCTTCATCGTCGGCGACCCGGACCAGACCATCTACACCTGGCGCGGCGCGAGCGTGAAGTATCTGCTCGACTTCGATAAGGAGTTTTCCGGCACCAGGACCATCATGATGATGCAGAACTACCGCTCCACGCCCGAGATTCTCGCCGCGGCCAACTCGCTCATCGCGCAGAACCGAAACCGCATGAAAAAGGAGCTCACGCCCACCCTGCCCTCCGGCGCGCCGGTGGTCTGGATGCACTGCGAGAGCCCAGAGGACGAGGCCGGGCGCATAGCTGAGCGCATAATGGCTCTGCACGACAAGGGCGTGCCCTACCGCGACATGACGCTGCTCTATCGCGCGCACTATGTCACGCGCACCATCGAGGAGGTGTTCATCCGCCTCAAGCTGCCCTACGTCATATACAGCGGCGTGCAGTTTTTCTCGCGCGCCGAGGTCAAGGACGCGCTATCGTACCTGCGCCTCATCGCCTACCGCGACGACCTCTCCTTCATGCGCGTGGCCAACGTGCCGAGGCGGAACCTCGGGCGGCGGCGCATGGAGTTTCTGCGCGAGTACGCGGCGAAAAACGCCTGCTCGCTCTACGACGCGCTCTGCCGCTGCCTCGACGACGAGCTCTTCCGCGGCACCAAGGCCCGTCGGCTCGTCTCGCTCGTCGAGGAGCTCTCCGCCGGCTGCGAGGGCCGGAGCATCGCGGAGCTGCTCAGCGATGTATTGAACCGCAGCGGCTATGAGGAATATCTCCGCACCGAGGGCAGCCAGGAGCGGCTGGACAACCTCGCGGAGCTCAAGCAGTCCGTCCGCGAATACGAGGAGACGAGCGGCGAGGAGTGCTCCCTCACGCACTACCTCAGCCACGTCGCGCTCTTTTCAAACAGCGACGCGGACACGGGGCGCGACGCCGTGAAGCTCATGACCATCCACGCGGCGAAGGGGCTGGAGTTCCCCTATGTCTTTCTCTGCTGCCTGAACGAGGGCATACTCCCCTCCAAAAAGACCGACTCGCCCGAGGGCATGGAGGAGGAGCGCCGCCTCGCCTTCGTGGCGCTCACGCGCGCCAGGCGCGGCCTGGTGCTCTCCGACAGCGAGGGCCGCGGGCACGACGGCGCACCGCGCTATCCCTCGCGTTTTCTGCTTGAAATAGACCGGGGCCTGCTCGTCCAGGACGGCAGACCCCGCGAGAGCCTCGTCTCCGAGGCCCGGGAATATATCTCGGCGCACACGGCGCGCCTCTCCGGCGCCTCGGACGCGCCGCAGGAGCTCTTTGCCCCCGGTGACCGCGTGCGCCACGCCGCCTTCGGCGACGGCACGGTGCTCGAGGTGGACGCGGCCCGCCGCGTCTATGTCATCAAGTTCGACAAGACGCCGACGCCCAGGACGCTGACCCTCCGCGTCCGGCTGCAGCGCATCTGAGCTCACAGGCCCAGGAGGCGGATGCTCAGGCGGTTTTCATAGACCTCGCCGGGCGCGAGGACGCGGATGTCCGGCTGGCGCTCCAGGTCCTCCACCACGTCCTGGCGCGAGGGCAGGCTCAGCCAGGGCTCGATGCAGACGAAGGGCGCCTCCGTCTCCGGCGTGTGCCAGAAGGCGATGTAGTTCATGTCGGGATAGGAGAGCTCCACGCCGTGCGAGTCCTTGTCGGTTTTGAGCGTGACGGTGCCCGGTGTGCCGCGCAGGATCACCGCGTCGTGGTCAAAGAGGCCGTGGCGCAGCGGTATGGCGTTATTTTCGAGCGCGTAGGGCGCCTCCTCGCCGGAGATGTAGTACTTGGGCGAGAGCAGCACCTGCCGAGGCTCGCAGGGCCCGGCAAACTCTAGGCGGTAGTCCTCAAAGCGCAGCCCCGGCGCGAGCGGGACGTTGAAGCCCGGGTGCCCGCCGAGGCCGAAGGGCATGTCCGCCCCTCCCCTGTTCGCCACGCGGTAGATGACGCGCAGCGTGTCGCCGGAGAGCTCGTAGATGAGGCCGAACTTGAAGTCGAAGGGATAGCTCGCGCGCGTCTCGTCGTTTGCGCGGATGGTGAGGGTGAGGCGCGTGTCCGAGACCGGCTCCGCCTCGAACTCCATGCCGCGCGCAAAGCCGTGGCGGCCCATGTTATGGCGCTCGCCGCGCCAGATATAGCTGTCCTCCGTCAGGCGGCCGACGTAGGGGAAGATGTTCGTCGCGCGGCTGTGCCAGAAGCGCGCGTCGCCCTGCCAGAGGTATTCGGTGCCGTCCGCGCCGCGTATAGACTGAAGCTCAGCGCCCTTTGCGGAGACCCGGACGCGGAGTTTTTCGTTTTCTATGCAGTATTCCATGGTGATGACCTCCCGCTTGGTGCTGGAAACATTGTATCATCTTCCCATATGTCCCGCAATATCCCCGCGCGTTTTGCGACTTATTTGGTGAGACCGGAATGAAAGGAGGCGGAGCTGTGGAGGACAGGGACATAGTCGCCCTCTACCACGCCCGGAGCGAGAGCGCGATAGCGGAGACGGCGAGGAAGTACGGCGCGTTCTGCCTGCGCATCGCGCTGAACCTGCTGGGCGTCCGTGAGGACGCAGACGAGTGCGTGAACGACACTTACCTTGCCGCGTGGACCCGGATGCCGCCGGAGCTTCCGGCCAGCCTGAGGGCCTTCCTGGGCCGCATAACGCGAAACCTCTCCATCAGCCGCTACCGGCTGCTGCGCGCGCAAAAGCGCTATGCCGGCATGGACGCGCTGCTCTCGGAGCTCGACGACTGCGTGCCCGCGCCGCAGACGGTGGAGCAGGTGCTCGACGCCATGGAGCTGACGCGGCACATCGAAAGCTGGCTCGGCACGCTCCCGGAGCGCGAGCGGCGGCTCTTTGTGCGGCGCTACTGGTACGGCGAGGCGCTGGGCCCTCTCGCGGCTGCGGAGGGCATGAAGCCCGCGCAGCTGGCGCAGCTGATGCTCCGGCTCAGGAGGTCGCTCAGGGCCTATCTTGAAGCGGAGGGAGCCGAAATATGAGCGAAAAAAGCGAGAAGATCTACGAGGCGGTCACGAACATCTCCGACGAGCTGGTCGAGAGCGCCGGAGCCAAGCGCAAGAAGCCCCGACGGGCCTGGTATATCAGCGCCGTCGCGGCGGTGCTGGTCGTGGTCATCGCCGCGGCGCTGCTGCGCCCCGGCGGCTCGGCGCTTGTGATAGCGGAGGCGGCATATGACGGGCACGAGCGACTGCCGGACGGCATTTCGGCGCCGTACGGCTGCTTCGAGGCGCTGACGGCGCAGTTTCTCTCCGGCGCGGGCGAGGAAAACGCCGTGCTCTCGCCGGTGAACATCTACATGGCCCTCGCAATGCTCGCGGAGCTGACGGACGGAGAGAGCCGTGCCCAGCTGCTGGAGCTCATCGGCATCGAAAGCGTGGAGGCGCTGCGGGAGCAGGCGTCGGCCATCTGGAAAGCCGGCAGCGGTGAGAGCGACGAGTGCACAAGCCTGCTCGCCGCCTCCATCTGGCTGCGCGACGACATCGGCTATGTGCAGGACACGATGGACGCGCTGGCGGACGTCTACTATGCCTCGTCCTACCGGGGCGAGATGGGCACGGCGGAGCTGGACGGGGCCATCCAGGGCTGGCTCAACGAGCAGACGCGCGGGCTGCTGGAGGAGCAGGCCGCGTCCATCAAGACGGACCCGCTGACCGTCCTGCTGCTGGCGACGACCCTCTATTACAGCGCACAGTGGACGGACGAGTTCAACGAGGAGCTCAACTACACCGACGTCTTTCACGCCCCGTCGGGCGACGTGAACGCCGAGTACATGTATGCCGGGAAGTTCATGGACTATTACAGCGGCGAGGGCTGGGGCGCGGTGCGGCTCGGTCTCCGGGGCGGGCACGGCATGTGGTTCATCCTCCCCGACGAGGGCGTATCCGCGGACGCGCTGCTGGAGGACGCCGAGGTCATGCGGCTGATGTCCGCCGGCGAGGCGGACGGGGGCGAGTATGCGAGGGTATACCTCTCCGTGCCGAAGTTCGACATCGCCTCTCAGCTCGACCTCATCGACGGGCTGAAGGCGCTGGGCGTGACGGATGTTTTCGACAGCGCAGTCTCGGACTTCACGCCGATGACGGCGGACGCAGACGAGATATGCGTCACCACGGCGACGCACGCGGCGCGGGTGAAGATAGACGAGGACGGCGTGGAGGCCGCGGCCTTTACGGTACTGGAACCCGGCGATACTGCGCCGATGCCGCCGGAGCTGGAGATACACTTCACGCTCGACCGGCCCTTCCTCTTCTCCGTCGTCACCGGCGACGGCCTGCCGCTCTTTGCGGGCATAGTGAATACGCCGTGAGGCAAAAGAAGAACCCCGGTCTCGTCTGAGACCGGGGTTTGGAGGCGCCATCCGGATTTGAACCGGAGAATCGGGGATTTGCAGTCCCCTGCCTTACCACTTGGCTATGGCGCCGAAATATTCTATTATGGGTTCCGGCGAAACTATTCCTAGTCTCGCCGGAACATGGAGCGGGCAACGAGATTCGAACTCGCTACCTCCACCTTGGCAAGGTGGCGCTCTGCCAAATGAGCTATGCCCGCAGATGGTGCCTCAGGCCAGAGTCGAACTGGCGACACACGGATTTTCAGTCCGTTGCTCTACCAACTGAGCTACCGAGGCATATTCTATTTCCCCGCCGCTGAAAGGATTACTGGTGGGAACAACTGGACTCGAACCAGTGACCCCTTGCTTGTAAGGCAAGTGCTCTAACCGGCTGAGCTATGCTCCCGGATAAGCGGCTTTGTCATTATACTAAACACCCCCTGTATTGTCAATATCTTTTTCAAAAATTTTTTCCCTTTGCTATTTCCCTCAATTCCGCGGGCGTAAAACTGTACACCTTGTCGCAAAACTGACAACTGACCTCGGTATTCTCGCCCGAAGCGGCCATGTCCTCCAGCTCCGCCGCGCCGCAGCTCTCCAGGGCCGCCGCAACGCGCTCACGGCTGCACGAGCAGCGGTATTCCACCGGCACGCGCATGACGATGTCGTACTCCATGCCCTTGAGCACCTGCGCGGGCACGGCGTCAAGGCCGTCCTCGTCGAGCACGGTGGTCAGCTGGTCCATGTAAAGGATGTTGTCCTCGAGCTTTGCTATGAGCTCCTCGGGCGCGCCGGGCATGAGCTGCACGATGAAGCCGCCCGCGGCCTTTATCGTCCTGTCGGTGTCCACCAGGACGCCCAGGCCCACGGCCGCCGGTATCTGCTCGCTCTCGACCATATACTGCGCCAGGTCCTCCGCTATCTCGCCCGTCACGAGCTCCGTGGAGCCCACGTAGGGCTCCTTGAGCCCGATATCTCGGCTGACGGTCAGCATGCCGTCAGTGCCAACGAGGCCGCCCACGTCGAGCTTGCCGTCCTTGCGCAGGGGCAGGTCGGCCTTCGGCTCCGTCACATAGCCGCGGACGTTGCCGCTGCTGTCGGACACAGCGATGACGCTGCCCACCGGGCCGCCGCCGTTGACGCGGATGGTCAGGGAGGCGTCCTCCTCCTTCATCAGCTCGCCCAGCATGGACGCGCCGCAGAGCGTCCTGCCCAGCGCGGCCGAGGCCGTGGGCGACAGGCCGTGTATTTCCAGGGCACGCTCCACCGTGGCCCTCGCGCTTATGGCGGATATCTTCACAAGGCCGTCCTTGGTAACGGCTCTGACTATTTCGTCCATTTTGAGTTACTCTCCTCTCACAGCTGTGAAAAAGACGCGCTCCGCGCCGCCCATCGGCCCGTCCGTGCGCGTTTTGATGTCCACGAACCCTGAGCTGCCAAGCAGCGAGGCCACGGCCTCAGGCTCGTGGGCGTATTCAATGTGTTCCTCCGACGCGCGCTGCCAGGCGCGGCCGCTGCGGTAAAAGATGTCCATGCCGTAATAGAGCGCCGCGTCCTCGAACCGGCCGCGCCAGACGCAGAAGAGGTCCTCCCTCTCGTCCACCGATACGCTGCCGTCCATGCCGCGCAGGAACTCCGGCGTGCGCAGATCGAACACCAGCAGCCCGCCGGGCCGGACGAAGAGGTGCAGCCGCCGGAAAACCTCAGGCAAATCCTCAAAGGGGACATAGCTCAGGCTGTCCAGCGAGGAGTACGCCGCGTCCACCGTGCCGTAGAGGTCGAGCTCCTGGGCGCTCTGGTTGATGAATAGGGGCATTTTGCCCGCAGAAAGCGCGGACGCCTTTTCACGCGCGGACATGAGCATGTCCGCCGAGGCGTCCGCCGCGATCATTTCATAGCCCCGCTCCGCCATCAGGCAGGCGAGGGTGCCCGTGCCGCAGCACAGGTCCAGCAGCAGCTTGGTCTCCCCGCCGCGCTCGGCGAAGAGGCGCTCGTAATAGTCCGCAAAGGCCGCGTACGGCACGTCCCGCGTCAGCTCGTCATACCACGCGGCCAGGGCCGAGTACGCCGTCATTTGATCTGCAGCTTGCCCTCGGCCTTCAGGCGCTCAAAGGCGACGGCGTAGCCGTCCGAGCCGTATTGCAGGCTGCGGTTCACGCGCGAGATGGTCGCGCTGGAGGCGCCCGTGCGCTCGAGTATGTCGTTATATATCATGCCCTGGCTGAGATACACCGCGACCTGATAGCGCTGTTCCATGGCCTGGAGCTCCGTGACCGTGCAGAGGTCGTCAAAAAATCGCTTGCACTCTTCAACGGTCTTGAGCGTCAGTATGGCCTCATACATGTCGTCGCTCCTGGGTTTCTTGTTCTGCTTATTCATATAGCACCTCACACATGCTTCATTTGTTATTTATGCTTTTATATTTTATAACCCTAATGCGTAAAAGTAAAGAGGCTTTACAGGAATTTGACGAAAAATTCATAATTTGACCGCGCGAAAGATTTTTATTGTCAGGATGCCTCTTTTGAGATAGAATGAAGCTGAACGCAGAGCGCATACTCTGAGAGGAGGTCAACGCCTGATGTTGGATTACATTCTGAGCAACATGAGTATAGTCTGGGTCGTGCTAATGGTCGTCTTTCTCGTAGTGGAGGCGGCGACCGCGGGGCTCACCTGCATCTGGTTTGCGGTAGGCTCGCTCGCGGCGCTCATCGCGGCGCTCTTTGACGCGCAGCTCTGGCTGCAGATCGTGTGGTTTTTGGTCATTTCCTTCGTGACCTTGTATTTTACGCGGCCGCTCGTCAAAAAATATGTGAACTCCCGCAGCCAGCCCACCAATGCCGACATGGTCATCGGCAAGGAGGCCCTCGTCACCGAGGACATAGACAATGTGGAGGCCACCGGCGCGGTATCCGTGGGCGGCAAGGTCTGGACCGCGCGCTCCGCCGACGGCGGGCGCATTAAGTCCGGCGCCGTCGTCAGCGTGCTGCGCATCGAGGGCGTGAAGCTGATTGTAGAACCCGTCCCGGCGCAAAGTCAAGCCTGATAAGCAAAAAAAGGAGGAGTATCCATGCTGCCCTACATCATCATCGGCATCGTCGCCCTCATCGTCATCATCATCCTCGTGCGCTGCGTGCGCATCGTGCAGCAGGCCAAGGCCTACGTCATAGAGCGCCTCGGCGCCTACAAGACCACCTGGAACGTCGGTCTGCACTTCAAGCTGCCCTTCATCGAGCGCGTGGCCAAGGTCGTCTCGCTCAAGGAGCAGGTCGCGGACTTCCCGCCCCAGCCCGTCATCACCGAAGACAACGTCACCATGCAGATAGACACCGTCGTCTATTTCCAGATAACCGACCCCAAGCTCTACACCTACGGCATAGAGCGCCCCATCGTCGCCATCGAGAACCTCTCGGCCACCACGCTGCGAAACATCATCGGCGACCTCGAGCTGGACCAGTGCCTCACGAGCCGCGACGTCATCAACACCAAGATGCGCTCCATCCTCGACGAGGCCACCGACCCCTGGGGCATCAAGGTCAACCGCGTCGAGCTCAAGAACATCCTGCCCCCGCGCGAGATCCAGAACGCGATGGAGAAGCAGATGAAGGCCGAGCGCGAGCGCCGCGAGGCCATTCTCCGCGCCGAGGGCGAGAAGAAGTCCGCCATCCTCACCGCCGAGGGCGAGAAGGAGGCCGCCATACTCCGCGCCGACGCGAAAAAGCAGGCGCAGATACTCGAGGCCCAGGGCGAGGCCGAGGCCATACTCACCGTGCAGCGCGCCACCGCCGAGGGCATCAAGCTCATCAACGAGTCCGCGCCGACCGATCCGGTCATCAAGATAAAGGCCCTCGAGGCCTTCACCGCCGCCGCCAACGGCCGCGCGACGAAGATAATCATCCCCTCCGAGATACAGGGCCTGGCCGGGCTGGCCGAGGGCATCGTCGAGGCCGTAAAGGAGCCGCAGAAGCCCGAGCCGAAGCCGGCAGCCAAATAAGGCGGGGCTGAAAACAAAAAAAGACTATTTTGCGCCGGTGCGGTCTATCGTACCGGCGCAGTGTTGGGGTGACAAAATGCTGTATTCAGAAAAGGTCCGCGTCTTCCTCACGCGGCACAACATGGAGCCGGAGCGCATCGACCTCGCGGAGACCACCGCCGCCTTCCTGGGCGAGATGGAGCTGGGCCTGCGCGGGCGCGATAGCTCGCTGAAGATGCTTCCCACCTACCTCACCGCGGACGGCGTCCTGCCCATGGACGAGCCCGCCGCGGTCATCGACGCGGGCGGCACCAACTTCCGCACCGCGCTGGTGAGCTTCACGGAGGCGGGGCCGGTCATCGACTCGCTGAACGTCTGCGCCATGCCCGGCACGGACGGGGCCGTGACCTGGGAGGACTTCATCAGCTTCGCCGCGGACCGCCTCGCGCCGCTGCTCGACAGGGCGTCCAAGGTCGGCTTCTGCTTCTCCTACCCCACCGAGGAGACGCCGGAGCGCGACGGCCGCATGCTGAGCCTCACCAAGCAGGTGGAGCTCACGGGCTTTGAGGGCCGCCTCATCTGCGCGGACCTCGCCGCCGAGCTCGAGAGGCGCGGGATAACCGGCAAGAGCCTCGTGCTCTTGAACGACACGCCCGCTGTGCTGCTCTCCGGCGCATCCTACGCCGCGGAGCGGGGCTGCGACGGGCTGCTGGGCCTCATCTCCGGCACGGGCACGAACACCTGCTGCGTCCTGCCCGACGAGGCCATCAAGAAGCCCCACGGCGCCTTTTCCGGCAGCATGCTCGTGAACCTCGAGTCCGGGGCCTTCACTGGTCTGCCCCGCGGCGACTACGACGAGGCGCTCGACAGCGCCACGCACGACCCGGGCGTCTACCGCCACGAGAAGATGACCTCCGGCGCCTACCTCGGCGAGATCTGCCGCCTCATGCTGCGCGGCGCCGCCGCCGAGGGCCTCTTCTCCGAGGAGGCCGCCGCAAAGATACTCGCGCTCGAGGAGCTCAACTCGGCCGAGGCCGACGCCCTGGCCTGCGGAGGCGGGGACATGTTCACGGGCGAGGACGCCGAGACGGCCGGCGAGCTCTGCAACGCGGTCTTTGTCCGCTCCGCGCGCTGCGTCTGCTCCAACATCGCGGCCATACTCGTGCTCACCGACCGCGGCTCCGACCCGGAGCACCCGGCCTGCGTCTGTGCCGACGGCTCCGTCATTCGCAAGAGCCGCGCCTTCCGCGGCGAGCTCGACGAGCTCATGGCCAGCTTCATCACCGGCAGCCTGGGCCGCCATGCCGTCATCTGGTCCACGGAGAACGCCACGATGCTCGGCTCCGCCGCCGCCGCGCTGCTCAACGGCTGAAAAAAGTATACATATCAGGAGGAAGAACTATGTCGCTTGAACTCGGTATAAAGGGCAGCGCCAGCTGCACCGTCACCAAGGACCTCACCGCTAAGGCCCTGCGCTCCGGAGGGCTGGACGTGTTCGCCACGCCCATCATGATAGCCCTCATGGAGGAGGCCTCCCTCGTCTCCGTGCGCCCCTATCTTGAGCCGGGCATGGACACCGTCGGCACCCACCTCGACGTCTCCCACCTCTCCCCCACCCCCGTGGGCATGAAGGTCACGGCCGAGAGCGAGCTCATCGAGATCGACCGCCGCCGCCTCGTCTTTGCCGTCAAGGCCTACGACGAGACCGGCCTCATCGGCGAGGGCAAGCACGAGCGCTTCATCGTCGACATGGACAAGTTCACCGCCAAGTGCGAGGCCAAGATGGCAAAATAAGCCAGCAAAAGCAAAGGGCCCGTCCCACATGGGACGGGCCCTTTTTTATTTCACCTTTTCCGCGAGCGCCTTGTCCGGGGCGGCCATGATGGTCTCGTAGTTGGTGTATATGACCTTGCCGGGGAGGGCGCCGGAGGGCTTTTTGACGTTGCGGACCATGGTGTAGTCCACCGGCACCTTGCCGCTCTCGCGCGCCTGGGAGAAGTACGCCGCGAGGGACGCGGCCTCCTCTATTGTCCGGTCGTCCGGGCGGGTGTCCTCGGCGCGGATGATGACGTGGGAGCCGTGCACCTTCTGCACGTGCAGCCAGATGTCCGTCCGCCGCGCGGTCTTGAGCGTCAGCTCGTCGTTCTGCGCGTTGGAGCGGCCTATGAGTATCTCGTAGCCCGTGGAGGAGACATAGCGCATGGGGCCGAGCGGCTTTATCTTGCGCTTCTTGCCGCCCTTCGGCGCGCGCAGCACGCCCGCGGCGGTGAGCTCGCGGCGTATCTCCGCGACCTCCTTCTCGCTGGTGACGCGGCTGAGGCTGTCGAGCGTGCTCTCGAGGTAGTCTAGCATCGCCTCGCCCTCGGCTATCAGCTTTGTGAGGTGCTGCTCCGCGGCGGCGGCCTTTTTGTATTCCTTATAGGCCGCGGCGGCGTTCTGCTGCGGCGTTTTCATGGGGTCGAGCGCTATCTCCACCGTCGGGCAGCCCTCGGCGTAATAGTCCTCGCACACGAGCTTGCGCGCGCCCTTTTCCGCGCGCCACAGGTTCGCGGTTATGAGATCGCCGCGCTTTCTCAGCTCCTCGCGGTCCGCGGTCCTGGCGAGCTCCGCGCGCTGCTGGGAGAGCTTTCGCGCCTGGCGGTCGCGCAGGGTCTTGACCGTCTTGGTCGTATCGTGCGAGACGCGGCGCATGCGCTCGGCGCGCTCGCGGCCGGAGTAGAACTCGTCTAGCAGGTCGGAAAAGCTCCCGCGCGGCTCGCACTTCACCGCGGCGCCGTACTGCGTTATGCGCATGAAGGAGAAGTCCCGCGGCTCGCCGTCCTCGGTGAGCATATAGGGCGTCAGCTCCCCGGCCTGCACGCTCTCGGCAAAGGCGTCCGCCGCCGCGGCGAGGTCGCCGCCCTCCCCCGCGCGGTGGGCTATCTCGCGCGCTATGAGCGGCGAGAGGCCCGAGAAGGCGTCCTGGAGGCGCTTGTCGCCCGGTTTGTCGTCCGGGGTGTTCTCTATCGCCGCACGCCGCTCCGGGGCGCTCAGCGCGAGCAGGTTCGGCTTGGCGGGCTTCGGCGGCAGGCGGTAGAGCATGCCCGGCAGCAGCCGCCGGTAGGCGTCCTCGCCGAAGTCCGCGCGACGCAGGCAGTCTATGATGACGCCGTCCGCGTCCGCGAGGATGAGGTTCGACGAGCGGCCCATCAGCTCCGCGATGAGGCTCTTTTTCGTCTCCACGCCCAGCTCGTCGCGGGCGGTGAGCTCGAGGACGGCCATGCGCTCGTTCTCCGGCTGGGTCACGCGGTCTATCCTCGCGCCGACGAGGTGCTTGCGCAGCAGCATGCAGAACATCGGCGGCGTCTCCGGGTTCTCGTAGCGCCCGGCGGTGAAGTGCAGCCGCGCCATGCCCACGCCCGCGGAGATGAGGAGCTTCTTCGCCCCCTGCCTCGTATACAGCGAAAGGAGCAGCAGGTCCCTTGCGGGCTGCTGCACCTTGTCTATGTGCGCGCCCTCAAGCTGGGGCGCGAGTTCGTTTACAAGTGCCGTAAGGCACACTGCGTCAAGCGGCATCGTAGTCCTCCGTGATATATCCGAACAGCTCCCGCGCGCGCTCGTGCTCGCCGCGGAGCCAGAGCCAGCCGAACACCGCCTCCACGGCGGTGGCCGCGTGGTACTGCCCCGGCGTGGAGCCATGGGGCACGGTGTTGACGTGGCTGTTGCGGCCGCGGCGGTACACGTCGTGCTCGGCCTCGGTGAGGTGCGGCAGTATGACCGCCGCCGCCTTCGCCTGGGCCGGGGCCTTGACGCGCGCCACGGTCTCCCGGTGGAGCTGCAATGCCGTCGCCACGCCGCGCTCGGCCAGCAGCGTCCGCACCAGCAGCTCATACACCGCGTCGCCCACGTGTGCGAGGGCGAGTATGCTCAGTTTTCCCAGTTCTGCGTCCGTCATGTCACTCCGCGTCCATGTCGGAGTCCGTGCCGAACTCCATCTCGGTCTGGAAGCGCTCAGTCGGCGCGGCGCCGTTCATGAGCTGCATCTCCTGCCACTGCTGCTTTGTTATGAGCACCTGCCTCGGCTTGGAACCCTCGAAGGGCCCGACGATGCCGAGCTGCTCCATCTGGTCCACCAGCCGCGCCGCGCGCGAATAGCCCAGCTTCAGCCTGCGCTGGAGCATGGAGACGCTCGCCTGCTTGGTCTCGAAGATGACGTCCACCGCCTGGGGCAGCAGCTCGTCGAACTGCGACTTCGCCTGCGGCTCCTCGGGCTCGCCGCCCTTGGCGGAGCCGTTCGCGGGCTTGTCCTCCGCGGCCTTTTCGATCTGCTCGAGGATGTCCTCGGAGTACTCCGGCGCGGAGCTGCGCTTGATGAAGTCGATGACGTCCTCGCGCTCCTCGTCGGAGACGTAGGCGCCCTGGACGCGGATGGGCTTGCCGCTGCCGAGGGGCGAATACAGCATGTCGCCCATGCCGATGAGCTTTTCGGCTCCGGCGGTGTCCAGGATGATGCGCGACTCCATCGCGCTCGAGACCGCAAAGGCTATGCGGCTGGGGATGTTGGCCTTCATGAGGCCGGTTATGACGTCGGCGGAGGGCCTCTGCGTGGCGATTATGAGGTGCATGCCCGCGGCGCGGCCCATCTGTGCCACGCGGCAGATGCTCTCCTCCACGTCCTTGGAGGCGACGAGCATGAGGTCGGCCAGCTCGTCCACGACGATGACGACCTGGGGCATGGTCTCGCCGCCGAGCTTCTTCTGGTGGGCGTTGTAGCCCGCGAGGTCGCGCACGCCCGCCTCGGAGAAGAGGCGGTAGCGCTTTAGCATCTCCACGACGGCCCATTGCAGCGCGCCGGCGGCCTTTTTCGGGTCGGTCACGACGGGGACGTACAGGTGCGGGATGCCGTTATAGATGCCGAGTTCGACCATCTTGGGGTCTATCATTATGAGCCGGACCTGCTCGGGCGTGGATTTGTAGAGCAGGCTCAGCAGCAGCGAGTTGAGGCAGACGCTCTTGCCGGAGCCGGTGGTGCCCGCGATGAGCATGTGCGGCAACTTGGCGATGTTGCCGACGACGCACTCGCCGCTTATGTCCTTGCCGATGGCGAAGGAGAGGCTCGAGGCCGCGTTCTTGAACGCGGGCGAGTCGATGATGTCGCGCAGGTAGACGATGCTGACTATCTTGTTCGGCACCTCTACGCCGACGGTGGAGATCTTGTCCGGGATGGGCGCTATGCGTACGTTCATGACGCCCAGCGAGAGCGCGAGGTCGCTGGAGAGGTTGGTGAGCTTCGTGAGCTTCACGCCCGCGTCGAGCTCCAGGTCGTAGCGCGTGACGGTGGGCCCGCGCGTGACGCCGACGATGTTCGCCGCGACGCCGAAGCTGTGCAGCGTGGTCTCCAGCCTGTCGCGGTTGAGGGCTATCTCGTCGCGGCCGTCCACGGCGGCGGCGGTGCCCTTGCGCAGGAGGTCTATGGGCGGGAACTCGTATTCCGGCGTTGTGGACGCGGCGTTCTCTATCTCGGCGGCGACGGCGGCGGTCTCGGCGGCCACCTCGGCGCGGCTGGGCTTGGCGGGCTCCGCGGGCTTTATAGGCGCGGCGGCGGGCACGTCCACTGGCGCGAAGGCGGGCTCGTCGAGCGGCTGCTCGAAATCGAATATCGGCTCCGGGGCGGGGGCGGGCTTCTTCTCGGGCTTGGCGCGCTTTTGCCCGGCCTCCTCCTCGGTGAAGTAGCTGACCTTCACCCCGCCGTAGTCCACGTCCTCGTCGGGCTCGTCGTCCACGGGGATGTCGATGGCGCGGTTTTTGGGCTTTTTGGCGGGCTTTGCGGCCTCCCTGGCCTCCTTGCGAGAGACCGGGGCGGGCTCGGGCTCCGGCTCGTACTCATACTCGACGCGCTCGCGGCCGGAGAGCCAGCGGGCGACCTTGCCTATGCTGAGGTTCACGGAGTACATGAGGAAGAACAGGAACAGCGCCAGCAGCAGCGGGAAGGCCCCGTAGACGCTGAACATCGACTCCAGCGCCATGGAGAGCAGCCCCGCGACGAGGCCGCCGCCCTGCATGAGCTTGCCCTCGGCATACAGGCCCTTGGTCAGCTCGCCGAAGCTGCCGCCGAGCTCCAGGGCCGTGCGGGAAAACAGCAGATGCGCCATGGCGCCGAAGATTATGGGCAGCATGACGCAGCAGAATATCCTGAAGGCCACGGGGCGGCCGCGGTGGAAGGCCAGGCCGATCGCCGCCAGCAGCAGCGCGGGCGGGAACAGGTAAAAGCCCCAGCCCAGCAGGCCCTTTATGAAGCCGCAGAAGAAGTCTATGAACCAGCCGTCGACGTTGAAATAGCCGATGAAGGAGAAGATGGCCAGGAAGGCGCAGACGGCCGCGCCGACCTCCCTTCTGATGGGCTTCGGCGCGTTTTTCGCGGTCTTGGAGCTGCTCCTCGCGGCGGTCTGGCTCTTTTTGGCCGTGCCGCCGCTTTTCTTGGCAGTGCCCGAAGAGCCGGAGCTCTTGCGGGTGCCTGTGGAATTCGCCATGGTGTCAGTCCTTTCAGAAGATGAGGCTGAAGATTATCGTCAGTACGCCGGCGCCCCAGCAGTAGTAGGCAAACCAGCCGAATTTGCTCTTTTTGGCGATGAGCTTCATGAGAGAGATGGCCGCTATGCCGGAGAGCATGGCGGCGAGCATGCCGATGAGGTAGGCCGGGATGAGCGAGGCATCTATGCTCTCCTCCCCCAGGGCCTTGATGAAGCTGAGCAGGTTCGCGCCCAGCACGGCGGGCAGGCTCAGGAGGAAGGAGTATTTCATCGCGAAGTTCCTGTCCAGGCCCGTGGCGATGCCGGCGGTGATGGTGGTGCCGGAGCGGGAGAGGCCCGGGAGCGTGGCCACGCACTGGCACAGGCCGATCACGAGCGCGTCGCGGAAGCGCATGTTCTTCTCCGTGCGCTTGCCCGGGGTCATTTTGTCCGAAACGAACAGCATGCAGCCCGTCAACAGCAGGGCGACGCCGATGAAGGGCGTTATGTAGTAGAGCTCCTCCACCTTGTCGTTTATCGGCAGCACGAGGAAGAGCGGCAGCGTGCCGACGACTATCATCATGAAGAGCCTCGCGGCGCCGAGGTTGCCCTGCACGGGCGTGCCGTCCGCACGGCGTCCGCCGCGCAAAACGATGAATACCTCACGCACCATGGCGACGATGTCGCCCCAGTAGCAGACGCAGATGGAGATGAGCGTGCCGAGGTGCAGCAGCACGTCGAAGAAGAGGTGGTCCTCACCCGCGGAGAGGGCGAACAGGTTTTGCAGTATGGCAAGGTGGCCAGAGCTCGATATGGGCAGAAACTCCGCCACGCCCTGCACGATGCCGAGTAAAATGGCCGAAGAGATGGTCACAAAGCAGTCCTCCAGCTAAGGTTTTCGCCACGCCTTACCGGCGCGCACTAACTAATTATATTAGCACACTTTTTCCAAAAGAACAAGCAGTAAACACACAGGACCCCGGCAAACAGGAGCCGGGGTCCGATGCTATATCCATGTCTACTCCTCGCCGCAGAGCTCTATGCACTCCTCCAGCCAGGCGCAGGAGGCCTCCTCGCGGCGGATTGCCCCGAGCAGGACGAGGTAGTCGCCGAAGGCGTCGTCCTCGCGGGGCGGCACGCCCTCAAACTTGCGCTTGTTGTTTTGCAGGTGCGAGAGCCTGTCGCGGTGCTTTTGCAGCTGGTCGCGCAGCAGCGCCAGCCGCTCCTCAGGCGTCAGCGCCGAGGAGAAGAACACCTTCAGCCGCGGTTCGCTCTTCGGCGTCGGGGGCAGAGGGTCCAGCTGGCGCAGCCAGAGCATGAAGTCCTCCCTGCCCGCGGGCGTTATCGAATAGCACTTCTTTTCCAGCGCAGTGCCCGAGATCTCGACCCGGTACTCCACGCAGCCCTCCTCCGTCAGCTTCTTCAGCTCCGGGTATATCTGGCTCTGCTTCGCCGTCCAGAACTCGTTGAGCGTGGACTCAAATTCCTTTGTGAGATCATATCCCGTGCGGTCCTTCTGGTTCAGAAGGCCGAGTATGGCGTATTTAAGTGCTCCCATGACTTGGCTCTCCCATGCCGCGCCAGCGGCGCGTATTTTTCTTTATGATACCACGTTTTCTAAAATCTGAACAGGCCCAATCCCCATTTTGCGCTTTGTTTCTGTCAAATTTCCGTCAATGTATACATTTTTTCTGCGCGTTTAAGTGCACTCCGCCAATTTTTGGGCGTAGGATATAATTTCTTACCTGTCGATATTGACATGTTTATTATTACATGTTATTCTCAAGATGCTATTGTCAAAAAACAAACAAAGAGGAGTGTACGGCAATGAACCTTACCAAAAAGCGTTGGCTCATTCTCGCGGTCTGCTGTCTGGCGAACCTCTGTCTCGGCTCCATTTATGCATGGAGCGTGTTCGCTTCGCCGATGGCGGAATACCTGACCAGCCTCACGGGCGTGGAGCTCACCACGGCGGATCTGGCGATAGTTTACACCATTGCAAACTCCGTAGGCCCCATCACCATGATAACCGGCGGCTGGTTCAACGACAAGTTCGGCCCCCGCGCGGTCATCCTCGTCGGCGGCGTCATGTGGGGACTCGGCATGGTGTTCTCCGGCTTTGCAAGCAGCGTCAACATGCTAATCCTGACCTACGGCATCATCGGCGGCCTCGGCCTCGGCATGGCCTACGGCGCCACGGTCAGCGGAAGCGTCAAGTTCTTCCCCGACAAACGCGGCCTCGTCGGCGGCATAACCACCGCGGTGTACGGCTTCAGCAGCGTCATCCTGCCCCCTGTCGTCACCCTCATCGTTGAACGGTACGACGCGCCCACGGCGTTCAAGATCGTCGGTGCGGTGTTCACCGTGGTCCTCGCGGTCTGCGCGCTCTTTGTGCAGCGCTGCCCGGACGGCTTTGTGCCCGAGGGCTGGACGCCGCCCAAGGCCGCCGCCTCCTCCGGCGGAAGCGTGAGCATGAACTGGAAGCAGATGCTCGCGAGCCCCATCTTCTATGTGATGATGCTCCTGCTCTGCTGCGGCGCGTTCTGCGGCATGATGATAACCTCTCAGGCCTCGGCCATAGCGCAGAATCTGGCCGGGCTCGGCGCGATGGCGGCCAGCACCGTCGTCTCCATAATCTCGCTCTTCAGCGTGTTCGGCCGCATTGCGGCGGGCGCGCTCTCCGACCGCATCGGCCGCATAAACACCCTGCGTCTCTCCTGCATAATGGCCATCGTCGGCATGCTATGCCTCTACTTCTCCGGCCCTGACGCGCTGGTGCTCTTCTACATAGGCAGCTGCGTCGTCGGCTTCTGCTTCGGCTCCTTCATGGGCGTCTACCCCGGCTTCACCGCCGACCAGTTCGGTCCCAAGCACAACAGCGTTAACTACGGCATCATGTTCATCGGCTTTGCCGCCGCGGGCTACTTCGGCCCGAGCATCATGGGCAGCGTCCTGCGCGCCGACGGCACCTACTACCGCGCCTTCCTCATCGGCTGCGCCCTGAGCGCCGCGGGCGTGGTGCTGACCTTCGTCTACCGCCTCGCTGCAAAAAGATCCGTAAAGACAGGCAACTGAAACGAACCGACATAAATATTTGAGGAGGAATCGTCATGATCAGAAAGTACCCGCATCTCTGCTCTCCCATCAAGACAGGCAACGTCACCTTCAGGAACCGCATGTTCAGCTCCCCCATGGGCGGCACGGACATCACCGCCGACTGCTGCGTTGGCCCGCGCACCCCCGGCTTCTATGAGCTGCGCGCCAAGGGCGGAGCCGCCGCCGTCACCGCGAGCGAGCTTGTAGTGCACCCTGAGACGGACGCCTCGCACATGTTCCACCTCGACCTCAAGACCCCCGGCAGCCTCGCGGGCTGGACCTTCCTCGCCGACGCCATCATGCGCCACGGCGCCATCCCGAGCGTCGAGCTGAGCCACTCCGGCCAGTACGCGGGCACCTACCTCGTGGGCAAGGAGAAGAAAAAGAGCCTCAACCAGTACGGCCCCAGCTACTGGGTGCGCCCCGACGGCATTCCGGTCAAGGCCCTGACTGCGGAACAGATCGAGGACATCATCAAGGCCTACGGCGACACCGCGGCCCTCGCCAAGCGCGCCGGATTCCAGATGATAATGGTGCACGGCGGCCACGGCTGGCTGCTCAACCAGTTCATGTCCCCCGCATTCAACCACCGCACCGACGAGTACGGCGGCAGCTTTGAAAACCGTATGCGCCTCACCCGCCGCGTGCTCGAGAGCGTCCGTGCCGCCGTCGGCCCCGGTTTCCCGATCGAGTTCCGCATGAGTGGTTCCGAGTTCTTCGAGGGCGGCTATGACCTCGATGAGGGCGTCCGTATCGCCCAGGCGGTGGAGGACCTCGTTGACCTCATCCACGTCTCCGCGGGCTCCTATCAGTTCGGCTTCTTCCGCACCCACCTGCCGCAGTACGCCCCGCACGGCGCGAACGTGTTCCTTGCCGCCGAGATAAAGAAGCACGTCTCCAAGCCCGTCGCCACCATCGGCGCGCTCAATGATCCGGCGCAGATGGAAGAAATCATCGCCTCCGGCCAGGCCGACGTTGTCTACATGGCCCGCGCACTGCTGGCCGACCCCGAACTGCCGAACAAGGTCATGCAGAACCGTGACGATGAGATAGTCTATTGCCTGAGGTGCTTCACCTGCATGGCGGAGCGTCCCACCACCGGCACCCGCCGCTGCGCGGTGAACCCGATCATCGGCCGCGAGATTGAGGGCATGGAAGTGCTCCCCGCGCCGAAGAGCAAGCGCGTTGTCGTCGCCGGCGGCGGCGTCGGCGGCCTCAAGGCGGCCATCACCGCGGCACAGCGCGGCCACAAGGTCACGCTGCTTGAAAAGACCGACGCGGTCGGCGGCATCCTCAAGAGCGAGCAGGGCCTCTCCTTCAAGTACGAGATGTACAAGCTCGGCGTCACGCTGGGCCACCAGGCCGAGCTCGCTGGTGTGGACATCCGCCTGAACACCCCCGCCACGCCGGAGCTGGTCGAGTCCCTCAAGCCCGACGCGCTCATCATCGCCGTGGGTAGCAAGCCCATCGTCCCCTCCCTGCCGGGCATCGACGGCGACAACGTGGTCATCGTGAACAACTACTACCTCGAAGCCGACAAGGTCGGTGACAGCGTAGTAGTGCTCGGCGGCGGTCTCTCCGGCTGCGAGTGTGCCATCCACCTCGGCATGGAGGGCAAGAAGGTGCACCTCGTCGAGATGCGCGGCGACGTGGCCATCGACGACAACATCCGTAAGCGCCCCATCGTACTCCAGCAGCTCGAGAAGTACGCGACCGTACATACGAATCACACCGGACTTGAGGTGAGGCCGGACGGCCTGCTCTGCCGCGATGCGGAGGGCAACACGGTGCTCATCCCCGGCGAGACGGTCATCTGCGCCGTCGGCCAGAGGCCGAACCGCCCGGACGTCGAGGCCCTGCGCGACTGCGCGCCCTTTGTGCGTGAGATCGGCGACTGCATCCGCGCCGCCAATATCACTACCGCTGTATACCAGGGCTATCACGCGGCACTGGACATCTGAAAGCCAAATCGGGGACCCCGTCTGGGGCCCCCGATTTTTGCGTCTGTGCGTGCTTGATTCTATTGGTTTTAGGCTCAGCAGAAGGACTTCTCGGCCGCGTAGGCGGCGAGGACGCACTTGTAGGTCATATAGCAGTCATACTTCGCAACTATCTCAAACGGCGCATGCATGGAAAGCACGGGTACGCCCGCGTCGATGGTGGCGATGTTGCGGTTGCCCATGTACATCGCCACGGTGCCGCCGCCGCCCTGGTCCACCTTGCCCAGCTCGCACATCTGCCACTGGACGCCGTTCTCTGCGCAGATGCGGCGCATATAGGCCACCAGCTCCGCCGGCGCGTCATTCGTCCCGGCCTTGCCGCGGGAACCGGTGAACTTGTGCAGGCCCACGCCGTAGTTGAGGCGCGCGGTGTTCAGCTTTTCGCTGACCTCGGGGTAGTTCGGGTCAAAGGCCGCCGTCACGTCCGCCGAGACGCAGATGCTGTGCGCAAAGCAGTCGCGCAGTTCTGCGCCCTGGACCTTGCACATGTCGCCCACAAACCACTCGAAGGCCTCGCTCTTCATGCCGGAAACGCCGTCGGAGCCCGTCTCCTCCTTGTCGGCCAGGATGCACACGCAGGTCTGCTCCGGCTCCTTCACGTCGAAGATGGCCTTCAGCTCGGCGTAGGCGCAGACGCGATCGTCGTGGCCGTAGGCGCCGATGAGGCTGCGGTCGAGGCCGATGTCGCGCACCTCGAAGGCCGGGACGGCGCAGAGCTCAGCGGAGATGAAGTCCTCCTCCGTGATGTCGTAACGGCTGTTCAGGATGCTCATCACGGCCAGCTTCACCCTGTCCGCGCCCTCGTCGGCATAGGGAGCGGAGCCTATGAGGATGTTCAGGCCCTCGCCCGTCACACCTTCGGCCAGGGTCTTTTTCATCTGGTCGGCGGCCAGGTGGGGCAGCAGGTCGCTGATGACGAACTGCGGGTCGTCCTTCTCGCGGCCTATCACGACCTCGATGACCTCGCCGTCCTTCGTCGCCACGACGCCGTGCAGCTCCAGGGGGATGGCCGTCCACTGGTATTTCTTGATGCCGCCGTAGTAGTGGGTCTTGAAGAAGGCCAGCTCATTGTCCTCGTAGAGCGGGGTCTGCTTGAGGTCGAGCCTCGGCGCGTCCACGTGCGCGGCGGCGACGACAACGCCCTCGGACAGGGGCTTTTTGCCCGCAACGGCCAGCATCAGGGCCTTGCCGCGGTTGTTGAACCAGACCTTGTCCCCGGCCTTGAGGCTCATGCCGGGCTTGTACTCCACGAAGCCCTCGCGCTCGGCGAGCCGGATGGCGTTGGTCACGGCCTCGCGCTCGGTGCGGGAGTCGTTCAGATAGGCCTTGTAGCCCTCGCAGTAGTCCTCCATGGCGCTGCGCGCGGCGGCGTCCATGCTGTCGTAGCCGTTCTTCTTCTCATAAAAGAGTTCCTTGCGGTAGTCCTTCTTTTCTTCCATCGTTTATTACCTCCGTGAAAGCGGCCGTGCATTTGGCCGCAAATTCTGCCTTTGTGCCGCTGTTTTCCAGTATGCCCGTGCAGCGCTCGACGTAGTATTCGTCAGGCTGCTGGGCCTCTATGCGCAGCCTTGCGTATTCCCGGGAAATGCCCTCCCTGGCCATTATGCGCGCCTCGCGCAGCTCGCGCGGGGCGATGACGCCGAAGGTCTCGGTGCAGAGCCTGTCCGCGCCGCTCTCGAAGAGGGCGATGGCGTCTATGGCGGCCAAGGTGCCGCCCTGCATTGCGTGAGAGCGCAGGCGGCTCTTTATCTCCTCGTTTACGAAGCTGTGGGTGATGGCGTTCAGCTCCGAGAGCGCGGCGGGGTCGCTGAACACTATCTCGCCGAGCTTCTTGCGTTCGAGCTTTCCGTCCGGGCCGTAGACGCTGCCGAAGCGGCGCTCCAGCGCCTCGCGGAGCTCCGCGCTCGTCTCGGTGAGCTCGTGATACACCTCGTCGCAGTCGAGGCAGAGCGCGCCCATGCCGCGCAGTACCTCCAGCGCCGTGGTCTTGCCCGTGCCGGTGCCGCCGGTGAGGCCGATTATGCGCATGTGCTCGCCCAGGGCCGCGGCGATGTCCCGCTCGGGCAGGGCGCCCTGACGGAGTATGCGGTAGGGCGCGCGCGTGAGGTCGATTATCGTGCTCTCACGGCCTATGCCGCACTCGCCGCCGTCGATGACGGCCTCTATCTTGCCGTCGAAGTAGCCGAGCACCTGCTGCGCCGTCTTGGGGCTCGGCTCGCCCGAGGGGTTGGCCGAGGGCGCGGCGAGGGGCAGGGCGCACTCGCGCAGCAATCGGAGCGTCAGCGGGTGGTCCGGGCATCTCAGGCCCACGGTGTGCCCGCCCGCGAGCACCACGCTGGGTATCTCCTCCCTTGCGGGCAGCACGATGGTCAGCGGTCCCGGCCAGAAGCGCTCTGCGAGCACCCTTGCGGCCTCCGGCACCTCCGTGCAGCACTTTTCAAAGGCCTCCGGCCCCGGCACCATCAGCGACAGGGGCTTGACCTCCGGGCGGCCCTTGACCTCGTAGATGCGCTCCACGGCGCTCTCGTTGAAGCCGCTGCCCGCGAGGCCGTACACCGTCTCGGTCGGCACGGCGACAAGCGCGCCCTGCCTTATGAGCTCGGCGGCCTCGGTGATGTTTTCGGTTATGACTTTGGTTTTCATAGTTCCTCCGCCTGCTGTTTCAGGCGCTCCGCGCGGTCGGCGGCGATGAGCGCGTCTATTAGCTCGTCGAGCGCGCCGTCCATTATCTGGTCTATCTTGTAGAGCGTGAGGCCGATGCGGTGATCCGTCACGCGGCCCTGCGGGAAGTTGTAGGTGCGTATGCGCTCGTTGCGCATGCCGGTGCCGACCTGGCTGCGGCGCTCTGCGGCGATGGCCTCCGCCTGCTTGCGGGCCTCCGCCTCATAGAGCCGCGAGGCGAGTATCTTCATGGCCCTGTCGCGGTTTTTGTACTGGCTGCGCTCGTCCTGGCACTCTACCACCGTGCCGGTGGGGATGTGCGTTATGCGGATGGCGCTCTCCGTCTTGTTGACGTGCTGGCCGCCCGCGCCGGAAGAGCGGAAGGTGTCTATCTGGAGGTCGGCGGGGTTTATCTGGAACTCCACCTCGTCCACCTCGGGCAGGACGGCGACGGTGACGGTGCTGGTGTGGATGCGGCCCCCGGCCTCGGTCTCCGGCACGCGCTGGACGCGGTGGACGCCGGACTCGTACTTGAGGCGCGAATATGCGCCCGCACCCTCCACGACGAAGCTTATCTCCTTTATGCCGCCGAGCTCCGTGTCGTTCACGTTGGCGACCTCGGTCTTCCAGCGCTTGGACTCGGCGTACATGGAGTACATGCGGTAGAGGCTCGAGGCGAAGAGCGCGGACTCCTCCCCGCCGACGCCGGCGCGTATCTCGATGATGACGTTCTTGCCGTCGTTTGGGTCGCCGGGGAGCATGAGGAGCTTTATCTCCTCGTCCAGCTCGTCCATGCGGGCCTTGGCGGCCTCGAACTCCTCATGCGCCAGCTCGCCCATCTCGGGGTCGGAGAGCAGCTCCTTTGCGCTCTCCATGTCGGCCTCGCACTTGAGATACTCGCGGCATGCATTGGCCAGGGGCGCGAGCTCCTTCTGCTCCTTGGCGAGCTTGGCGTAGGCCTCGGCGTCGGAGTAGTACTCCGGGTCTGCCATCTTCCGCTCCAGCTCCTCATATTTTGCCTCTATGTCCCTGAGCCTCTCGAGCATCCGCATTTCTCCTTTTTGAATCTGCAAATTATATTTATATCATACCCGCGCGCCTTTGTAAACGGGACGCCTCATCTCCGCCTGGGCAGGGCGAGCGCGGCGACAACGGTGCAGGCGGTCACACTGAGCATGGCGGCCTGGGCGCCCGCCGAGGCGATGACCGCGCCCATGGCCGCGGGCGAGGTCATCGACGCCAGCGAGACGCCGAACACCACGATGGAAGTGGCCGAGGCCGTCCGCTCCGGGAACACGTCGCAGCAGATGATGACCAGCGTAGGCACCGTTGCGCCCTGCAAAAGGCCCATGACGCCCGTTATCGCGGCCGCGGCCCAGTCCGGCATAGGCACGAGCAGGAACACCAGAAACAGCGCCGCCGAGCTCAGCAGCGCGCCGCGGTAAAAGTATCGGGGCGCTATTTTCGTATACACCAGCGGCGAGAGCAGCCGCATTATGAGCGCGCCGAGGAAGAACACCGTTACCATCAGCCCCGCCGCCGTGAAGCCGTAGCCCCGCACCTCGGAGCAGTAGCGCGGCAGCCAGGTGGTCACGCCGTTCTGGAAGCAGAGGTTCATGAAGGCCGAGAGCAGGAAGATCCAGGCCCGGCCGTCGCGGAAGATCTCCGCCGGGTTCGCCCGCGCGCGGCGGCGTATGGCCGTCATGTCGGCGTAGGGCGTCTCGGGCACTATGCCCCGGCCCGCCGCAGCCAGCGCCGCGCCCACCGCGACGGCCGCGATGCCTACGAAGAGGTACGGCCGCGCAAAGCTCTCCGGCCGCGCGGGGCTGACCAGCGCCGTCACGAACACGGGCGCGAGCATGGCCCCGCCGCCGTAGAAGGCGTGGGCATAGGGCAGCACGCGGTTTTTGCCCGCGCGGAACACGTCCGCGATGAGGCTGTTGGTCAAGAGGTCCACGCTTATGTAGCCCACCCCGCCCGCGAGCGAGAAGGCCAGCATATACGCATAGGCCGCCGCGCGCGGCGCGATGTCCGGTATCAGCCCCGTGAGCACGCTGGCCGCGCCGAGGAGCAGCAGCCCCGCCGCGAGGGCGTAGACCTTGTTGAGCCTCTCGCCGAAGAGGCCGAGGAACACGGCCGCGGCGAGGCAGCCCGCGGACTGCACCGTCAGTATCGCGCCGTTTTGCACCTCGTCTATGCCGAAATAGGCCATGGCCGCCTCGGCGTTGGTGCCGAAGCCGTTGCAGTAGACTCCGTAGAGCGCAAAGCCCGCGCAGCAGAGCGCGAACAGCACGGCCCGGCCCCGCGTCATGAGGCGCGGGGCCGAGGTCTCATGTTCAGCTTGCATTTGTTTCACGCGGCGCCCTCCTCAGAAGAGCCTGCGGCCGCGGACGAACTTGTGCTCTATGTCGCGGTCGTCGGAGAGATATATCGTACGCTCCAGCCTCGTGGGGATGTCGCTCTCCCCCGGCGGGCTGTAACGGCGGTCGTCCATGACGATGGCGTCGAACTCCCTGCCGGGCCGGAAGCTGCCGGTGTTGAAGAGCTCCCCGCCCCCGGCGGTGCCGAGGTGGAAGGCCTCCGGCGCGGTGAGGGCGCTCAGGCTGCCGTCCACCAGCCGCCAGCGGAGCTTGGAGACCTGTATGGCGTCGGCCATGGCGCGGAAGATGCTCGTCACCGTGCCGCCCGCCACGTCGCTGCCGAGGCCGGTATGCAGCCCCATGTCCAGGAAGCGGCGCACGGGGGCGATGCCGCTGGAGACGTTCATGTTCGAGGCCGGGCAGTGCGCGATGTACACGCCCCTCTCGCGTATGAGCTCCAGCTCCGGCTGCTCCGAGAGCACGCAGTGAGCCATGACCGTCGGCCCGCCCTCGCCGCCGAAGAGGCCGAAGCGGTCGTAGGCCGCGCCGTAAAAGGCGCTGTCCGGGAAGAGCGTGTGGACGAGTTCCACCTCGGCGCGGTTCTCGGAGAGGTGTGACTGCACGGCAAGGCCGCGCTCGCGCCTTATCCCGCCGAGGCCCTCAAGGAGCTCCGCCGAGCACGAGGGTATGAACCGCGGCGTCAGCATCGGCGTCGTGCGCTCATAGCGGCCCTCGGCGGCGTCGAGCCAGGTGCGGACGGAGGCGAGGGCGCTCTCCGCGTCCGGCTCGCGCAGGCTGTCCGGCGCGGCGCTGTCCATGCTGACCTTGCCGACCATGGTGACAAGGCCGCTGTCCTCCAGCTGGTCCATGAGCAGCAGCGTGGCCTCGGCGTGGGCCGTGGCAAAGACGCAGGCGCGGGTGTTCGGGCCGCGGCGCACGTCCTCCACAAAGCGGCGGTAGGCCTCGCGCGCGTACTCGTGGCTCGCGAAGCGGCTCTCCTCCGGGAAGGCGTAGGCGTTCAGCCAGTCTAGCAGCTCCACGTCCATGCCCGTGCCGCGGTAGGCAAACTGCGAGGCGTGGACGTGCAGGTCCACCAGCCCGGGCAGCACCAGCCGCCCCGTGCAGTCCTCCACAGGCAGACCGGTCCAGCGCTCCGGCACCTCGCGGAAAATACCGGCGGAGCGCCCGTCCTCACAGACGAGATAGGCTCCGCCGGCGCATTCCAGCTCTCCCGGGGCGAGGCTGTGGCAGATGTCGCCCTTTATTATGAAGCTGTGTTCAGGCATCGCGTTTGACTCCTTTGCTCTGTGCCGAGGGGATGAATTTGAGGCTGTGCAGGCCGAATTTGCGCACGAGGTAGTCCCGGTTGCAGCCGTGCTGGCCGACGTACTGGCTCATGAGCCTCGCGGGCACCTCGAGCACCGCGTCCGCGCCCTCGGGAGTGCCCTCGAGCAGCGCCTCGGCCTCGCCGCGCGCTATGCGGGCGCGCACGAGCTCTCCCAGCGCCGGGTGATAGGCCCCGCCCACGGCGTCGCCGCCGGAGAGGTCCTCCGTCGGGTTCAGGCCCAGGCGGATGACGGGTATGCCCGCCGCCTCGAATACGGGCAAAATGCGCGCGCAGACGCGCACGGCGTCCTCCACCGTGTGCTCTGTGTATTTTCCAGCCCGCCAGAGGTCGCAGAGCGCCGTGTCGCGCACTATGACCGTGGGGTAGACCCGGACGCCGTCCGGCTCCAAGGCCGCTATGCGCCGGGCGGTCTCGACGTCGGACTCGTCGTCCGAGCCGGGCAGGCCGGTCATCATCTGCAATATGAGCCGGAAGCCCGCGGCCTTGACCGCGCGGGAGGCCGTCACGACGTCCTCCGCCGTGTGGCCGCGGCCCGAGAGGGCCAGGACGCGCTCCGACATCGACTGCGCGCCGAGCTCCACCGTCTCCACGCCGAAGCGGCGCAGCCGCGCGAGGACGGCCCCGTCGATGGCGTCCGGCCGCGTGGAGAGGCGTATGGAGCTTATCACGCCGCGCTCGAGGTACGGCTGCGCTGCGCCGAGCAGCGCCTCCTGCTCGGCGTCCGGTATGGCCGTGAACGAGCCGCCGTAAAACGCAAGCTGCCGCCGCGTCCCCTCCGGGGTGACGCCGGCGGCGCGCTCTATGGCCTCCGCCACGTCCTCCGGGCGCGCGGGGACAAGGCTGCCAGAGATGCGCCTCTGGTTGCAGAAAACGCAGTCGTTCGGGCAGCCGAGATGCGGCACGAACACGGGTATTATGCTCTCCCTCGCGCTCACGCCTTTAGCGCCTCCAGCGCGGCATGGGCGGCGGCCTGCTCGGCTTCCTTCTTGGTCCGGCCGGAGCCTGAGCCTATTGGCTTGCCGTTCAGGCAGACCTCAGAGGTGAACACCTTGTCGTGGTCGGGCCCGGACTCGCCCAGCAGGGCGTAGCTCAGGCTCTGGCCGCTCTTGCGCTGTATGAGCTCCTGCAGCTCCGTCTTGTAGTCGCCGAGCAGCAGCGAGGGGCTGCCGGAGTCCAGGGCGGAGAGTATGTGCCGCTCTATGAAGCCGCGCGCGGTGTCCATGCCGCCGTCGAGATAGAGCGCCGCGATGACAGCCTCCACCGCGTCGGCGAGGATGGAGGCGCGCTGGCGGCCGCCGGTGTGCTCCTCGCCGCGGCCGAGGCGGATATAACTGCCCAGGCCCAGCTCCGAGGCGACGGCGTGCAGGCTCTCCTCACACACCAGGCGAGCCCTCAGCCGGGTCATCCGGCCCTCGGGCATGTCGGGGAAGCGCCGGAACAGCGCGTCCGCCACCACCATGCCCAAAATCGAGTCGCCCAGGAACTCCAGCCGCTCGTTGCACTCGCAGCCGGCGGCGCGGCTCTCGTTTGCATAGGAGCTGTGCGTCAGCGCGGTCTCCAAAAGCCTTCTGTCACCGAAGCGGTGGCAGAGTTTTTCCTCAAAGGCTTCCATCAGTTGCCCGAGGCGTGCTCGACATAGTCGACCAGGTCGCCTATGGTCTTGATGTTCTTGAGGTCCTCCTCGGAGATCTCTCCGATGCCGAACTCGTCCTCGATGGTCATGCTCAGCTCGACGACGTCGAGGGAGTCGGCGTTCAGGTCGTCGACGAAGCTGGTGTCGCGCGACAGGCTGTCCTTGTCCACGCCGAACTGCTCGGACACGTATCCGATGATTTTTTCGCTGGTCATATTCCTCATTCCTCCGTTTTTACCGCGCCTGCGGGCAGACGCATGTAGTCTATGTTCTTTTCTATCTCCTCAATAACGCCGGCGCGCGCGAACTGCACGGCCTGGCGTATCGCACTGAAAATGGCCTCGTCGTTGGACGAGCCGTGGGCCTTGATGACGGGCTTGGAGATGCCGAGCAGCGCCGTGCCGCCGACCTTGTTGACGTCCATCATGTCCTTGAGTCGCTTGAAGTCGCCCTTGAGCATTAGCGCCGCCAGCTTGTTCTTGGTGCTGGAGAGGAACACGCCCTTGAGCTGGCCCATCAGGAACTTTATCATGCCCTCGCAGCTCTTGAGCATGATGTTGCCCGTGAATCCGTCCGTCACGATGACGTCCACGTCCCCGCTGAGCGCGGCGGAGCCCTCGACGTTGCCGATGAAGTTTATGCGGCCCTCGTCGGAGACGCGCTTGAGCGCCGTCCAGGCCTGCTTTTGCAGCTCCGTGCCCTTGGTCTCCTCCGTGCCGTTATTGAGCAGGCCGACCCTCGGGTTCGGGCAGCCGAGGATGTACTTGGAGTAGAAGCTGCCCATGAAGGCGAACTGCAGCAGGTACTCGCTGGTGCACTCCGCGTTCGCGCCGCAGTCTATGAGCATGACGCCCCTGCCGCCGTTGGGGATGACCGGCCCGAACGCCGCGCGGCGGATGCCGCGGATGCGCTTTACGGTGAGCGTGGCGCCCGTGAGCAGCGCGCCGGTGCTGCCGGCGGAGACCACGGCGTCGCCCCTGCCCTCCTTGAGCAGGTTCAGCGCCACGGCCATGGAGGAGTCCTTCTTCCTGCGCGTCGCCGTGCTCGGATCGTCCTCCATCGAGATGACCTCGCGGGCGTCGACTATCTCTATGCCGCTCTCGCCGCCAAGGTGACGCTCGATATCCTCGCGCCTGCCGACCAGCGTAACGTCCACGCCCAGCTCGCGCTTTGCACGGACCGCACCCGCTACGGGCGCCTGCGGCGCATTGTCGCCGCCCATGGCGTCAATTATTACCCTCAAAGCTCAGGACCTCCCTATCTTTAAGCATAGCCTCTATGATGCCGAGCGAGCGGGCCGAGAGCTCCGCGTTCTTGTTGCGCTTGCCCTTTACCCGATAGCCCAGCGGCGTTATTATGCCGAAGTTCACGTTCATGGGCTGGAAGTCGCCCACGCTGCCGCCGGATATGTACTGCGCCAGCGCGCCTATTGCCGTCTCCGCGGGGAAATCCGCCGCGGGCAGGCCCAGCAGCCGCGCCGCCGTCTCTATGCCCACCAGCATGCCCGAGGCCGCGGACTCCACATAGCCCTCCACGCCGGTCATCTGGCCCGCAAAGGAGATGCGCGGGTCGGCCTTCAGGCGGTAGTACCTGTCCAGCAGCCGGGGCGAGTCGAGATACGTGTTCCGGTGCATGACGCCGTAGCGCACGAACTCCGCGTTCCGCAGCGCCGGTATCATCGAGAACACCCGCTTCTGCTCCCCGAAGGTCAGGTGCGTCTGGAAGCCCACGAGGTTGAAGAGCGTGCCCTCCGCGTTGTCGCGCCGGAGCTGCACGACGGCCCAATCCTCCGCGCCGGTATGCGGATTCGTGAGCCCCACGGGCTTCATCGGCCCGTAGCGCAGCGTGTCGAACCCGCGCCGGGCCATGACCTCGACGGGCATGCAGCCTTCGAACACCGCGCCGTCGTCAAAGCCGTGCACGGGGGCCTCCTTCGCCGTTCTCAGCTCGGTCACGAAGGCCTCGTACTCCTCCTTCGTCATGGGGCAGTTTACATAATCCGCCGTGCCCTTGCTGTAGCGCGAGGCGAGGTAGGCGCTCTCCATGTCCACGCTCTCAAGCGTGACGATGGGGGCCACGGCATCGTAAAAGTGCAGGTCGAACTCGGGGCAGAGCTTCACGATGGCGTCGGCCATGGCGTCGCTCGTGAGCGGGCCGGTGGCGATGACCGTCTCACCCTCGGGTATCTCGGTGAGCTCGCGCTCCTCGACCTCGATGTTCGGGCAGGCGCGCAGGCGCCCGGTTATATAGCGCGAGAAGCCCTCGCGGTCCACGGCCAGGGCGCCGCCAGCGGCGACGCGGTTCTTGTCCGCGGACTCCATGATGAGGGAGCCGAGGCGGCGCATCTCCTCTTTGAGCAGGCCGACGGCGTTGGTCAGCTCGTCGCTGCGCAGGGAGTTCGAGCACACGAGCTCGGCAAAGTCCGGCGAGACGTGCGCGGGGCTGTATTTGCCCGGCTTCATCTCCACAAGGCGCACGGGGATTCCGCGCCGGGCCAGCTGCCAGGCGCACTCGCTGCCTGCGAGCCCCGCGCCCGCCACTGTGACGGGCCTCATTCCGCCGCCTCCGTCTTCTTGGCGGCGGCCTTTTTGGCCGCGGGCTTCTTCGCCGCGGTCTTGGCCGCAGTCTTCTTCGCGGCCGGTTTCTTCGCCGCTGTCTTGGCCGCGGTCTTTTTGGCGGCCGGTTTCTTGGCGGCGGTCTTGGCCTCGGCTTCGGCGGTCTCGGCGGAGGCGTCCGCCTCGCCCTCCGCGGGTTTCGCGGCGGGCTTTTTCTTGTAGCCGCGCTTGTCCTCGGGGACGAAGAGCGGGCATTTTTCGTTTATGCAGAAGGCCTTGGAGCGGCCGCGGCCGGAGCGGCGGAACAGCGTCTGGCCGCACTCGGGGCAGGTCTCCTTGGTGGGCACGTCCCAGGTCATGAAGCCGATTATCTCCCGCCCGTCGGCGCCCTTGCCGCGCCAGGGGCAGTCCTTGCCGCGCTCGCAGGCGTAATAGGTGTAGCCGTTCTTGGAGGTGCGCTTGAGCAACCTGCCGCCGCAGGCGGGGCACTTGCCCGGCATCTCCACGACTATGGGCATGGTGAAGCTGCAGTCCGGGAAGCCCGGGCAGGCCAAAAAGCGCCCGAAGCGGCCGGATTTGTACACCAGCTTCTTGCCGCAGACGGGGCAGACCTCGTCCGAGACCTCGTCAGGGACCTTTATGCGCTGGCCCTCCATGGCCTTTTCGGCACTCTTGAGCTCCGACTCAAAGCCGCCGTAGAAGTCCGCGAGGTACTCTCTCCAGCCCTTCTCGCCCTTTTCGATGTCGTCGAGCCCGTCCTCCATGCGCGCCGTGAACTTGAGGTCCACGATGTCGGGGAAGCGCTCCTCCATCAGGCCGGTGACGACCTCGCCCAGGCTGGTCGGGCGCAGGTATTTGCCCTCCTTGACCACGTACTCGTGGCTGAGGATGGTGGTTATCGTGGGCGCGTAGGTGGACGGGCGGCCTATGCCCTTTTCCTCCATCGCGCGGATGAGCGTCGCCTCCGTATAGCGGGAGGGCGGCTGGGTGAACTTCTGCTCCTTGTTGAGCTTCACGGCCTCGGCGCTGTCGCCCTCGTTGAGCTCGGGCAGGGGCTTTTTCGGGGCCGCGGCGTCCTCCTCACGCTCGTCGTCATAGACGGCGGTGCAGCCGGGGAACACGAGCTTGGAGTAGTTGGCGCGGAAGACGTGGCCCTCGCAGGCGGCGTCCACCACGACGTTGTCGTACACGGCGTTCGACATCTGGCAGGCGATGAAGCGGCCCCAGACCAGGCGGTAGAGCATGTACTGCTCCTTGGTGAGGTCCTTCCTGACCTGCTCGGGCGCAAGGGCGGCGTTGGTGGGGCGTATGGCCTCGTGCGCGTCCTGGGCGCCGGCCTTGGTCTTGTAGCGGCGCGGCTCCGGCGGGCAGTAGGCCTCGCCGTAGTGCGCGGTTATGAAGCTGCGCGCGGAAGCGACGGCGTCGTCCGAGAGGCGCAGCGAGTCGGTACGCATGTAGGTTATGAGACCCACGGTGCCGAGGCCGGTGATATCCACGCCCTCATAGAGCTGCTGGGCGATGGACATGGTGCGCCGGGGCGTCATGCCCAGGCGGCGGCTGGCCTCCTGCTGGAGGGTCGAGGTTATGAACGGGGGCGAGGGGCTGCGCTGCTTTTTGCCGCGCTTGACGCTCTGTATCTTGAACTCCTTGCCCGTGACGGCGGCGATGACGGCGTCAGTCTCCGCCTCGCTGTGGAGCTCGGCCTTGCCCTCGGCGTTGCCGAAGTAGCGGGCGGTGAACTCGCCGTCGCCGGAGCGGAGCACGGCGTCCAGCAGCCAGTACTCCTCGGGCACGAAGGCGCGTATCTCCTGCTCCCTGTCCACGACCATGCGCGTCGCGACGGACTGCACGCGGCCTGCGGAGAGCCCGCGGCGTATCTTCTTCCACAGCAGCGGCGAGAGCTCGTAGCCCACTATCCTGTCGAGGATGCGGCGCGCCTGCTGGGCGTTCACAAGGTCGATGTCTATGTCCCTCGGCGCGGCGATGCTCTCGGTCACCACGCGCTTTGTTATCTCGTTGAAGGTGACGCGGCAGGCCTTGTCGTCCGGCAGGGCCAGCAGCTCCTTCAGGTGCCAGGCGATGGCCTCTCCCTCGCGGTCCGGGTCGGTCGCGAGATAGACCATGGCCGCCTTCTGGCTGCGCTCCTTCAGGTCGGCTATCACGTCCTCCTTGCCCTTGACGGGGATATACTGCGGCTCAAAGCCGTGCTCTATATCCACGCCCATCGTGCTCTTGGGCAGGTCCCGCAGGTGGCCCATGGAGGCCACGACCTTGTAGTCGCTGCCCAAATACTTCTCGATGGTCCTGGCCTTGGCCGGGGATTCGACTATGACCAGTGCCGTCTTTGCTTTTGCCATTAAAATGTCCTCACTTCTGACTGATATTCAGCGTAAACCGTTTGCCCGGCTCCTGTCTGACGAGGCCGCTTATCTGGAGCATCGTCAGCTCGGAGAGCACCTCCTGTGCGGGCAGGCCCGTGCGTTCTATTACGTCGTCTATGTGCGTTGAAGGCCGCTCCAGCGCCGCCACGATGGCGAGCTGCGCCTCTGTGAGGCCCTCAAGCTGTTTCCTTAGGTCAATATATTCCACCCCTTGGGGCTTGTCAACGTCTTTTTGCCCCGCGGGCGGTTTCTCCGGCTCCGGTGAGGGAGGCTCGGCCTGCGCCGCGGCGGCCGGCGCACCGGCGTAGCTTTCCGGCATTGTGCCCGCCGCTCCGGGGTCGTGCAGTCCCGAGAAGCGCCCCGCAAAGCCGCAGAGCACATCCCAGCCGCAGGTGACCGGCACCGCGCCGTCCATGATGAGCGCGAGGCCGCCCGCGGCGTTTTCGCAGTCGGCGTTCGCGGGCACGGCAAAGACCTCCCTGCCCTGGCTCGCCGCCTCGTCCGCGAAGAGCAGCGCGCCGCTCCTCCTCGGCGCCTCCACCACCACGGCCGCGACGCTCAATCCCGCGGTTATGCGGTTGCGCGCCCGGAAACCGGCCGGGCTCCGCGCCGCCCCCGGCGGATACTCGCTTATCACCGCGCCGACCTCCGCGACGTCCCGCGCCACGGCTCCGCCCCAGCCGGTGTCGTCTATGGGCGAGCCGAGCACGCCTATGCAGCTTCCGCCCGCCATCAGCGCGCCCTGAGCTGCCGTGACGTCCACGCCCGCGGTGAGGCCCGAGATCACCAGGCCGCCGCAGCGGGTTATCTCATAGCCCATACGCGCGGCCATCTTAAGCCCGTAGGGCGAGGCCCGGCGCGTGCCGACCACGGCTATGGCCGCCTTCTCGTCCACAACGGGCAGCCGCCCGCGGACGTAGAGCACGGCGGGCGGGTCGTATATGGCCGCGAGGCGCCGGGGATAGTCCGCGTCCTGTATGGTCTTGATGTCTACGCCCAGCTCATCGCAGCTGCGCATTATCCGGTAGGCACGGTCAAAGCTCTTGTTCTCCAGCGCGGCGCACTCCTGCTCGGTCAGCCCGCTTATCGAGGCGAAGCTGCCCCGCGGCGCGAAGTAGATCTCCCGCACGCCGCCGAGAAGCTCCAGCAGCAGCCGCTTTGTCCTCGCGCGCACGCCTGCAAGGGATGAGAGCCAGAGCCAGTATTTAAGTTCCGACATCCCGCGTCCACCTCACAGTCTGCGGCCCGAGAGCTCCCACATGACGATGGCTCCCGCCACGGCGGCGTTGAGCGATTCGCTGCCCGGGGCCATCGGGATAATGACCGCCCCGGCGCCGAGCTCCATCAGCCCGGCGGAGAGGCCGTGGCCCTCGTTGCCTATGGCGACGGCTGCGCGCTCCAGACGCGCCTCGCGTATGTCCCGCGCCCCGGGCGCGAGCGCCGCGCCGTAGAGCGGGAGGTCCCAGGCGCGGAGCAGCTCCGCGAGCCCGGCGAGGTCCGTCTCCGCGACGTACTGGCGGAAGGCCGCGCCCATCGTGGCGCGCACGCAGCGGGGCGAGGCCGGGTCCGCGCAGCCTCCGGTGAGGATGACCGCGCCGACGCCCATGGCGTTGGCCGTTCTGATGACCGTGCCGACGTTGCCGGGGTCCTGCACGCTCTCGAGCACTACGGCGCAGTCCACGCGCTCCGGAGCGCTCCGCTCAGGCAGGCGCACCGTGAACACCGGGCCGGGGCTGTTCTTCACCGGCGAGGCATAGCCCACGAGCTCCGCGGGCGCGCAATAGAGCTTTGCCCCCTCCGGGAGCCGCTCCGGCGGCCGCGCCTCGTCCGAGAGGACGCTCGTGACCTCACAGCCGGAGGAGAGCGCCTCGCCCAGGAGCTTTTCCCCATCCAACACAGTCTCGCCCCTCTCGCGCCTCAACGCGCCCTCGGAGGCGAGCCGTCTCAGATAGGCTATATACCCGTTTTTCCTGGAAGTTATCCTCTCCATTTGTAACATATCCGCCGCCCATTGTCAAAAAGTTCTAGTGCCGTCACATTATTATATAACTCTAACACAACCTCCCCGCAAGCACAAGCCCCCAAAAAAAGCGCGGCGCACCTCCCGGCGCGCCGCGTTTGCGGATATTCTATTTGCTCTCAGCTCTGCTCGGCCACGTAGATGGACAGCCGATCCTGTATCACGCGGGCGGCCTCCTCGGCCGTGCATGCTCCGGAGAAATACGCCGCGGCCTCCTCGCAGATCATGCCGAGGGCGGTCTCGTCGCAGAGCGTGGAGCTCTCCACCGAGGCGAGGAAGTCCTCAAAGCGCGCGGTGTCCTCCGGCGTCATGCGGCCCTCGGCCTCGGCGTCCGATTCCAGCTGCTCGAGATACGGGCGGTACATGGGCAGCGAGGCGTTGTTTTCGGCGCCGTAGCCCAGGTCGTAGCTGAGCAGCAGGAACTTCAAAAACGCCGCGCAGCCGTCGGGGTGCTCTCCCCCGGCGAGGACGCCCACCGGCTGGCTGAGGTCCACGACCGAGCCGTTGCTCCCGTCCGGCGCGGGCATGCCGACAAAGCTCAGCGCCTGCCCCACCCGCTCTTCAAAGTCGCGCAGCGCGGTGACGCTGCCGACGTGGACGGCCTCGACATACGTCTCCCCCGTGCGGAGCTGCTCCTCCGGCGGGGTGTAGCCCGTGAACTCCGTGGTCTCCGGGTGCTCGGTTATCTGCCCCGCCGTCTCGAGGAGGGAGATGAACTCTGCGCTGTCAAAGTCGCATTTGCCCGCCTGCCAGTCGATGGAGCGCTGCATATAGCGCAGCGCGGCGTCGCGGATGAAGCTCTCGCGCGTGACGTAATACATCATCTGCGCACCGGGGGCTAGGGAGCGCTCGGCCTCCAGATACTCCTCCGGCGTCCAGCCCCCGGCCTCGCCGAAGTTCGATTTGAGCCCCGCGTATGTATCTATGCCGAAGCCGCGCGAGACGTAGTAGGTCCCGCCGCCGAGCCTGCCCGCGAACACGATGTCGTCCGCGTTCAGCTCCGGGTCGCCCTCCAGCAGCCGGGCGATGTCCTCGAGATAGCCCCGGCGGATGAGGCTGTCCACCGGCACGCCGTCGAGCAGCAGGAGGTCCGGGCCCTCGCCGGCGGCTATGTCGGCGTAGAGCCTGGTGAGCGCGTCCCGGGCGCTTATCTCGCCGCCCTGAGTGTAGTCCACCTCGGTGAGCTTCCAGCCCGAGCCGCTTGCGTTGAAGGAATATATGAGGTCATAGAGGCTCCCGCCCAGGGTTGCGATGGTCAGCTCGCCGCCGCGGGGCAGCTCCGAGGGGTCCACCTGCGTGAGCAGGCTCAGGCCCATCGAGCTCTTGAGCAGGAAGTCACCGCCCGAGAGCGGCGCAAGCGTCCAGTGCTCGGCAAGCTCCGTGCCGCAGTCGGCCCAGACGGCGACCGTAGTCCGCCCGCCCGTCTTGTCGAGGCCCCAGAGCTGCTCCTCCGTGGCGCAGGTGAGGTAGAACTCGTCCGAGCCGTCGAACACCCGCGCGTCCGCCCCCTCGAGCGAGAAGCGCGGTTCTCCGCCGTCGGGGCTGAGAGCGCTCACAACCACGTTTTGGTCGTTATAGACGGCGATGCAGACCTCGCCGGTGCCGCTGCACACGACCTCCGCCTCCGCCGGGACGGTGAGCTCCGCCGCGACGGCGCCGCCGGATATCAGCACGGCTTTGCCCGAGCCGACCAGCCAGACGCCCTCGGCCGAGGCGCCAATGGCGGAAAAATACGCCTCGCCCAGCCCCAGCGCGCCGAGGTCGAGCTCGGAGAGCACCTCGCCCTCCGTGGAGAGCTGCACGAGCAGGCTCTGCGCGCCCTCCCCGCTCCGGCGGCTCTCCGTCAGCCAGAGGCAGCCGTCCCCGGCGCAGGCGAGCTCCACGGCGGCCTCCTCCGGCGCATAGAAGCGCGCGCCGTTTTTGAGCAGAATGTATTCGCTCGGGCCGTCCGTGCCGAAGAACATGGCCGTCGCGTAATAGTCCGCGCCCAGGCCGAAGATGTCGAATGTCGAGTCCGCGCCGGTGTTCACCGGGCTCTGCTTGTAGGCGCGGCCCTCGCTCTGCCAGTCTGACACCGGCTCGGGCGTGGTCGCGGCGGTCTGCGCCGGGGCGGCGCCGGTCTCCGCGGCGGGCGCGGGCGGTGCGCCGCAGGCGGCCAGCAGCAGGGCGAACGCCAGCGCCAGGGCCATCGTGCTGCGTCTTTTCATTTTTGCACCTCCAAAGGTGGACTTTTGTCTACCTTATCATATGATGCCAGCATTTGTCAACCCTGCTCCGCGAGCCAGGTGCTCACGCGTTCCTGACTGTACGCGGCGGCCTGTTCCACGCTTATCTGCCCGGCAAAATACTGCGCGGCGTCCTCGGACAGGATGTCGGCCACGGTGGGCAGGCTGTAATTCACGGTGGTGATGCCCTCCACGAGCCCGCGGAGCTTTTCCGCGTCGGACTCGCTTATCTTCACGAGCTGCCCGTAGTTGTCATAGCCCGTCTCGACCATGGACTGCAGCTGCTCCGCGAACAGTTCGGCGTTGGCCGGGAAGCCCATCGAGGACACGCCCCGCTCCTGGCCCAGGCACCGCCTTATGAACTGCCAGGCCCCGTCGGCGTGCTTGCTCTGCGCGGAGATGGCATAGCTCAGCTCAATGTTGAACATGCTGCCGTTCGTCTCGTCGTTGGGCATGCCGGCAAAGGTGTATTCCCCGCCGTAGTTCCCGCTGATGACGCTCAGGCGCATGTAGCCCTGCAGCGGCTCGAATTGCAGCAGGCCGACGTAGTTCTGGCTGATGTCGGCGGGGAAATCCGTGCTCGTTTCGCCGCACTCGCGCAGCAGGCCGATATACTCCTCGCTGTCGAAGGAGCAGGTCCCGTCCTCGAGGTCAGTGAACTGCACGGCGGCGAATTCTTCCATCCAGCCCCAGAGTGTCTCCCGCGTCATCCAGAGCGGGAAAAGGGGCAGGTCCGCCTCGTCCGCCGCGGCCTTGGCCTCGGCAAAGGTGACGCCCGGCTCGGCTATGACGTCCTCGGGCGCGGTGAAGGTGACCAGGCTGAAGGTATACGGCAGCGCGCTGAGCTTCCCCTGCGGGCTCATGGCCTCAAGCAGGCTGGGGAGTATGCTCTCGCGCGAGTACTCCCCGTCGGCGTCGAGATAGGGCAGCAGGTCCACCGTCGCCGCGGGGCCCAGGCGCATGAGGTTGTCATAGTAGCAAAAGGCGAAGATGTCCGGCCCGTCCCCGGCGATGAGCTGGGTGTTCAGCAGTTCCATGCTCATGCCCTCGTCATAGAGGCTCTCGACGCGGACCTTGTAGTCCGGGTTCTCGCGGTTGAAGGTGTTCACGAGGTCGTACATCTCCGAGCCGGCGTTGTCCGTGAGCAGCACCAGCTCGGTTTTCGGCGCGGCCAGCTCCTCGGTCAGGCGCTCGAGCGCCGTATCGCCGGGCTGATAGAGGATATAGCTGCCGTCCGGCTGCTCCCAGATGCTCAGGCAGCTCACTATGGCGACGCCGGGCTCGGCCCAGTCGAAGAGCTCGGTCGGCTCGCCCTCCCCCAGCGCGGCGACGATGTCGCGCCCGCCGAGGCTGCCGCTCAGCAGCAGGCCGCCCTCCGCCGAGAGGCCCAGGGCCTTCACGCCCAGCTCGCCGGTGTCTATACTCGTGAGGCTCATGGCCTCGGTGTCCAGCTCGCAGAGGCTGCCGCCGCCGTTCATGCCGTCGCCCACGGCGACGTAGATGTGCCCGTCCACCTCCAGCATGGAGGTGAAGAAGCTCCACTTTTCAGGGCCGTAGCAGACGCGCGCGGCCTTGCCGTCCGGGCCGAACTCGGCTATGCCCATGTAGTACAGGACATAAAACTTCCCGTCCTGCACCGCCAGGGCCAGGTCGCCGTAGAGCATGGAGGCGTCGTCGGCGTCGAGCTCCGTGCGCGAGTCCTGGCCGCCGCCGAGGCTGAGGACGCACATGCCGGTCTCAGTCGCGGCCAGGGCGGCGACTGCCTCGCCGTCCCGGCACACGGCCTCGACGCTCACGACGTCCTCGGGCAGAGTGAGCGCGGAAAAGCCGCCGTCCTCGCCTAGTGTACCGAGCACGGGCGAGGCGGCGGCGTCCCAGCCGGCGAGGATCAGGCCCTCCCCGGCCGTATTCATGGCTGAGAGCTCCGCAAGGCCGCCGGGCAGCTCCTCCTGCTTTATGACCAGCGTGCTCACGAGCCCCTCCCCCACCGTCTCCACGGCGTCCGGCTCATCCGGGGCCGGGAGCTCCTGCTCCTGCGGCGCGCCGCCGCAGGCGGCGAGGCCTGCCGCGAGGCTCAGTGCCAGCAGCAGGGCGGCTGTTTTCTTGAATGTACGCATAAAATCACCCCGAAACATGAATTTTCCTCTTTTTACACAGCTTACATGAGCCATGTATCGGAGTTGCATCATATTCCGGGGTGATTATGAACAATTTGTAAATCATCTGGGTATTACTTCAAAATGCACTGGCAGCTGCTCATGACCTCGAGCGCGGCGCGGTGCTTTTCCGGCGTGACGCCCGCGCAGCAGGAGGGGTCGACGTAGACGGGCAGCTCCGGCATGGCGGCCTTTATCATCAGCGCGTTGGAGATGACGCAGATGTCGGTGCACAGGCCGACCAGCTCAACGGACTCCAGCTCGTCGCTCTCATAGAGGCGCTTTAGGTCGGCGACCAGCTTCTCACTGCCGAAGGTGGGCTTTGCGTAGATGCGCGCGCCGCGGCTTTCACGCAGGGCGTTGACCTCCTCGGGGAAGCGCCAGCCCTCCGTGCCCATGATGCAGTGCTTGACGGGCAGCATCCGGCCCTCCTGGGTGTCCAGGTAGTTCTCCTCGTGGGTGTCTATGGTCATGAGGATGGCGCCCTCGAAGGAGCGCATCTTCTCCAGCAGGCGCGGGAGCATCTCCACCGCCTCCGCCGTGCCGAGCGAGCCGGTGACGAAGTCATTTTGCACGTCGATTACGACAAGGCATTTCACAGTTTTCACCTCCCGCTCAATAGAGCTTGGCGCCGGCGGGGATGTGGTCGTCGACCATCAGCAGGTGCAGCCGCTCCTCGCCCTCCTCGTGGTGGACGGCGGAGATGAGCATGCCGCAGGAGTCGATGCCCATCATCTGCCTCGGCGGCAGGTTGGTTATGGCGATGCAGGTCTTGCCGACGAGCTCCTCGGGCTCGTAATAGGCGTGGATGCCGCTGAGGATGACGCGGTCGGTGCCGCTGCCGTCGTCGAGGGTGAACTTGAGCAGCTTCTTGCTCTTCTTGACCGCCTCGCAGGCCTTGACCTTGACGACGCGGAAGTCGCTCTTGGAGAAGGTCTCAAAGTCCACGTAGTCGGCAAAGAGGGGCTCTACCTCTACCTTGGAGAAGTCGATGACCTCCTCCGCCTTGACCGCCGGGGCGGCGGGAGCGGGAGCGGGGGCGCTCTCGGCCTTCTTCTCGGCCTTCTGGGAGTCGAGGGGCTTCATCGTCGGGAAGAGTATGACGTCCCGGATGGAGTCGCAGCCGGTGAGGAGCATGACGCAGCGGTCTATGCCTATGCCCAGGCCGCCCGTGGGGGGCATGCCGTACTCGAGGGCGTTTATGAAGTCGTTGTCCATCATGCCGGCCTCGTCGTCGCCCTTGGCGCGGAGCTCGACCTGCTTTTCAAAGCGCTGGCGCTGGTCGATGGGGTCGTTGAGCTCGGAGAAGGCGTTGCCCATCTCGCTGCGGCAGATGAAGAGCTCGAAGCGCTCCGTGAGGCGCGGGTCCTTCGGGCTGCGCTTGGCGAGCGGAGAGACGTCGACGGGGTGCATGGTTATAAAGGTGGGCTGGATCATGAGGTCCTCGACCTTCTGGTCGTAGCACTCGTAGAGAGCGTGGCCCCAGGTGGGCTCCTTGCCGTCCATGTCTACGCCGACGGCCTTGGCCGCCGCGACGGCCTCCGCGTCGTCGTTTATGGCCATGAAGTCCACGCCGAGGTACTTCTTTACCGCCTCTGCCATGGTCATCCTCGGCCAGCCGGGGGCCAGGGAGACGTGCTCGCCCTGCCAATCCAGCTCATAGGTGCCGAGTATCTCCTTCGCCGCGCCGGAGAGCAGGTCCTCAAAGAGGTCCATCATGTCGTTGAAGTCGGCGTAGGACTGATAGAGCTCGACGGTGGTGAACTCCGGGTTGTGGCGGGTGTCCATGCCCTCGTTGCGGAAGATGCGGCCTATCTCGTAGACGCGCTCTATGCCGCCGACGATGAGGCGCTTGAGGTGCAGCTCCGTGGCGATGCGCATGTACATGTCGATGTCCAGCGCGTTGTGGTGGGTGATGAAGGGCCGGGCCGTAGCGCCGCCGGAGATGGTGTTGAGCACCGGGGTCTCGACCTCCATGAACCCGCGCGCGTCCAGGAAGCGGCGGACGTAGCTGATGAACTTGCTGCGGATCTCAAAGTTGCGGCGGCTCTCGTCGCTCATGATGAGGTCGACGTAGCGCTGGCGGTACTTGAGCTCGATGTTGGTCATGCCGTGGAACTTCTCGGGCAGGGGGCGCAGGCTCTTGGAGAGCAGCGTCACGCTCTCGACATGGATGCTGACCTCGCCGGTCTTGGTCTTGAACACATAGCCGGAGACGCCCATGATGTCGCCGATGTCGTATTTGCGGAAGTCCGCGAACTCCTGCTCGCTGATGGCGTCGGAGCGGACGTAGAGCTGAATCTGGCCCTTGTCGTCCTTGATGTGGCAGAAGATGGCCTTGCCCATGCCGCGCTTGGACATGATGCGGCCCGCGGCCTGGACGGTCTTGCCCTCAAAGGCCTCGTAGTTGTCGCGTATCTCGTTGGACCACGCGCTGCGGACAAAGCGGGTCAGCTTGAAGGGGTCGCGCCCCTCCTTCTGGAGTGCCGCGAGCTTCTCACGGCGGATCTGAAGTATTTCCGAGAGCTCCTGCTCCGGGGCCTGGTTTCTCGTCTCCTCGCTCATTTATCCCCTTATCCCTTCTCAAGCGTTCTCAACGGCAAGTATGGTGAACTTCATCTGGCCCGCGGGCGCGTCGATGGTCACCGTCTCGCCGACCTTGTGGCCCAGCAGGCCGCGGCCTATCGGGCTCTCGTCGGAGATGCGGCCGGACATCGGGTTGGCCTCCTGGGAGCCGACGATCTGATACTCCAGCTCCTCGTTCTCGTCCACGTCAAGCAGTTTGATGCGGCTGCTGAGCGCGACGACGCCCTTGTCCATGTCCTGCTTTTCGATTATCTCGGCCTTCTCTATGAGGGCCTTGAGCTCGGCTATCTTGGAGTAGAGCTTGCCCTGCTCGGTCTTGGCCTCGTCGTACTCGCTGTTCTCGGACAGGTCGCCGAAGGAGCGGGCCTCCTTGATGAGCTCGGAGACCTCTTTTTCGCGGACGGTTTCGAGATAGTGCAGCTCCTGCTTTATCTCGTCGTACCGCTCCTGACTCATTTTGTACTTGCTTTCAGCCGCCATTACTGATCTTCCTCTCAAAATATATGTTGGTTGTCGATTTCTTTTTTAATAATGTGAGCCGGTCCCGGCCCGTTGTATTATAGTAAGCTTTTTCCTGCCTGTCAACCGCATAAACTCAGGTCTGCCACTGGACCTCGGAGAGCGCGGCGCTCAGCTGGGCGTCGCCGCTGTCGGTGAGCGCGGTGTCGATATCCGGGCGCAGGCCGCCCTCGGCGGAGAGGTCCGTGCGGTTGGGCGTGAGGTATTTGCCGTTGGAGATGTGCACAGCGCTGCCGTCCGTGAGCTCCACGGTTATCTGGCTTCGGCCCTTGCCCGTGGTGCGCTCGCCAACTATGGTGGCCCAGTTGTAGTCCTTGAGTGCCGCGGCGAAGAACTCCGCCGCCGCGTAGCTGTCGGAGTTCACCAGCACGGCCATGGGCATGTCGAGGCAGACGTTGTCCGACTTCGTGACCTCCTCGGCGCCCGTGGAGTCCACGTACACGAGTATGTCGCCCGAGGGCAGGAGGTAGTCAAGCAGCGTGACCATCTCGCTGTACAGCCCGCCGGGGTTGGTACGCACGTCGAAGATGAAGCCCAGCGCGCCGTCCGCGAGCAGCTTCTCCACGGCGGAGACCGCCGCCTCGCCGGAGCCCGCGTCAAAGCTCAGGATGCGCACATAGCCTATGCTGCCCTCCAGCATCTCATACGAAACGGGATTGGTGTATGCCACGCTGCAGTCGACGTTCACGGTGGTCTCGTTGCCGTCGGCGTTGATTATCTTGACGGACACGCTCTTGCTCAGGTTGGAGCTTATATAGCTGCGCGCGTCGCCTATCGTCATGCTGGTGAGGTCCTGGCCGTTGACGGCGAGGATGATCTCGCCCTCCTCGAGCCCGGCCTTGTCCGCCGGGGAGTCCGCCGTGACGCCCTTGATGACGAAGCCGCCGGTGGCCGTGTCCTTGTCGAGGCTGACGCCGAGGCCGGTGTACTGGCTGGAGGAGTAGAGCTTGTACGCCTCGTACTCCGAGGGGCTCATGTAGTAGCTCCACTTGTCCCCGAGGCCGTCCACCATGGCGGCGAAGGCCGCGGAGGAGACGCTCTCCTCGTTGATGTCGTCCACGAAGTTGGTGTCCAGGACGTTCTTTATCTCGAGATATTTCATGGCCTGGGTGTAGTTGTCGCCGCTGCCGATGCGGTCGCGCTCGCTGCGGACGGTCAGGCCGTAGGTCGCGGCCACGCAGATGGCACACACGAGTATAAACGCCCAGAAGCGTATCTTTATGCCGAAAAATGCGCGCAGGAGCCCGCCAAATCTGTTTTTCATGGTTTTCCTCCCATCCGCAGGGCTTTTGCCCGCATATGCCGTTATACGGGCGGCCTTGTTCGGGCCGCCCGTGGGTGGTTATTATGCTGCCGCGCGGCGCGCTCAGGCGTCCGGCGCGAGGGTGTAGTTGGAGAAGTAGGACAGCGGATCGACCGTGGAGCCGTTGACCCTAATCTCAAAGTGCAGGTGCGGTCCGGTGGCCCAGCCGGTGGAGCCGACATAGCCGATGACGTCGCCCTGGGTGACGCTCTGGCCTGCGGAGACGGCAAGGCTGCTCATATGGGCATAGAGCGTGTAGTCGCCGTTGGAGTGGTAGATGGTGACGTAGTTGCCGTAGGACGAGCTGTAAGTCGCGACGGCGACGGTGCCGCTGTCGGCGGCCAGGACCTCGGAGCCCGCGGAGCCGGCGATGTCTATGCCCGAGTGCGGGCGCTCGTCGCCGAAGAGCGGGTGGTCACGCATGCCGAAGGCGCTGGTGACGTAGGTGCTCGAGGGGCAGGGCCAGATGTAGGTGCCCGTGGCGGTGGAGCCGGTGCCGGTGTACTGCTGGTTGTTCTGGGCGGCCTCCTGCCTTGCGGCCTCCTCCTCGGCCTGCATCTGCGCGATTATGGCGTTGATGGAGGCCTGGGCGGCGGCCTCTGCGGCCGCGGCCTTGGCGTATTCGGCCTTGGCGGCGTCTATGTCGTCCTGGAGCTTGTTGATGACCTCGACGGCGGCGGCTATCTGCTCTTCGAGCTCGGCCTTCTCGGCCTCGAGCGTCTCCTGCTTCTCGCCCAGCTGTGCAAGCGTGGCCTCGTACTCGGCCTTGACCTGCTCGGTGTTCTCGCGCGCGGTCTTGTACTCCTCAAAGAGGCGCTTGTCCGAGTCCATTATCTCGCCTATCATGTCGATGGCGGAGAGCACGTCCGAGAGGCTGCGGCACTGGAACAGGATGTCGAGATATGTATAGCTGCCCTCTTCCTCCATGGCGCGCACGCGCTTGCGGTAGAGCTCGTACTGCGCCTGCTCGGCGGCCTCGGCCTTCTCAAGCTCCTCGGCCTTGTCCTCTATGAGGCCCGTGTAGACGTCGATCTGCTCGTTTATGAGCTCGATCTCCTGGCGGGCCAGCTCGTTCTTCTCGTCCATCGCGGCCTTCTGGTCGATGACGTCGGCCTGCTGGGCGATGAGGTCGTCAATGTTGGTCTGTATGCTCGCCTGCTGGCTCTGTAGCTCGGACTTCTGCTGCTCCAGGGCGTCTATCTGGTCCTGCCCGCCCGCGGCCAGCGCGCCGAGGGAGCCCATCACGGACACCACCAGCGTCACCATCATGAGGAAGGCCAGGATTATGCAGACGATGGATATCGCTTTTTTCTTCATGAGAATCTCCTATGCGCTCAGACCTTCAGGTAGTTCCTTATCGCGCTGGAGCCGCCGACTACGCCGACGAGCACGCCCACGGCTAGGTAGGCGCCCAGCAGCGGGAGCATGACCTCGGAGAAGGGCACGACGCTGATGAGCGTGCCGGCCACTCCGGTCACTATCTTTCCGGTCACGAGATTGTAGAGGCCCCACTCGATGAGGTAGGCCAGGCCGCCGCCGACTATGCCGAGCACAAGGCCCTCGACGATGAAGGGGCAGCGGATGAAGCCGTTCGAGGCGCCGACCATCTTCATTATCGCTATCTCCTCGCGCCGCGTGAAGGTGGCGAGCTTTATTGTGTTCGACATGATGAAGAAGGACACGACGATGAGGATGATGATGAGGATGAGCGACACGACGCTGACTATGTTCCTCGCGGTTATGAACGCCTGCGCGTAATCGAGGTGGGCGTTCACCTTGGCGATGCCGTCAACGGCCTCGAGGTCGGCCTTGGTCTGGCTCATGAGGCTGATGTCGGTCAGGTGGATGACGTATCTGTGGCGGAACACGGAGGCGTCCAGGATGTCGAAGAGCTCGGGGTCGTAGTCCTCCTTGAACTCCTCCATGGCCTGTTCATTCGTGATGAACTCAACGCTGGCGACGTTGGGGACGGACTCGACCAGGGGCTTGAGCGCCTCGGCCTCGTCCAGCGTCAGCGCGTCGTCCACGAAGGCGACGACCTCGTTTTCGGACTCGAGGCCGGAGATCATGTCGTTTATGTTCACAACCAGCAGGCCGAAGCTGCCCATGATGATGAGGCAGGCCATGATTATCGTGACGGTGGCGAAGCTCATGAGGCCGTGGCTGAATATGCCGGTGAAGCCGGACTTTATCAGATATCCAAGTCTATTCATAGTTGTAGTACCCGTCCATTCCGTCGCTTATGACATGGCCCTCGTCTATGGCGACAACGCGCTTGGAGAAGGCGTTCACAAGCTCCTTTTCGTGCGTGACGACCAGCACCGTGGTGCCCAGCTCGTTTATCTTCTCGAGCAGGAGCATGAGCTCCAGGCTGCGCACGGGGTCGAGGTTGCCGGTGGGCTCGTCCGCGATTATCATACGCGGGCTGTTCACCAGCGCTCTGGCAATGGCCACACGCTGCTGCTCGCCGCCGGAGAGCTCCTGGGGATAGCGCTTTTCGCGACCCTTGAGGCCGACCAGCTCGAGCACGTAGGGTACGCGCTCCTTTATGTCCTTGTTGGCCGCGCCGACAACGCGCATCGCAAAGGCGACGTTGTCGTAGACCGTCATCTTGTCGATGAGGCGGAAGTCCTGGAAGATGACCCCCAGCGTCCGGCGCAGCATGGGCAGTTTGCGGCGCTTTATGCGGCGCATGTCAAAGCCGTTGACGGTTATCTCGCCTGATGCGGCCTGTACCTCGCCGGTGAGGAGCTTGATTATCGTGGTCTTGCCGGAGCCGGAGGGGCCGACAAGGAACACGAATTCCCCCTCGTTGATCTCGAGATCCACGCCGTTGAGCGCCTCAGTGCCGCTGCTGTCGTAGATCATCGTGACGTTGTTCATCTGAACCATAGGTTAACGAGCCTCCGTTTGTCCCCGGCACTCAGTATTTCGAGGTGTTCTGCGTGTCGAGGTATTTTTTGACCATCATGGCGACCTTGAACACGATGGCGTGGTCAAACTCGCGCAGGTCCAAGCCGGTGATCTTCTTTATCTTCTCAAGCCTGTACACCAGGGTATTGCGGTGGACGTACAGCTTGCGGCTTGTCTCAGATACGTTCAGGTTGTTCTCAAAGAACTTGTTTATCGTCTCCAGCGTGTCCGGGTCCAGGGCCTCTATGGGGTTCTTCTTGAAGACCTCGGAGAGGAACATCTCGCAGAGGGTGGTGGGCAGCTGGTAGATGATGCGGCCGATGCCGAGATTCTCGTAGTTGATGATGGACTTCTCGGTGTCGAACACCTTGCCGACCTCGATGGCGACCTGGGCCTCCTTGTAGCGGTCGGCCAGCTCGCGCAGGTGGTAAGCCGTGGTGCCGATGCCGATTACGGTCTTGACCAGCAGCTCGCTCTTGACGGCATTCTCGATGTTCTCGGCCACGGCGATGACGTCCTCGGGCCTCTCCTCGCGCGTGAGCTCCTTGATGACGACGATGTCGGTCTCGCTCACGGACAGCACGAAGTCCCTCTGCCTGTCCGGGAAGAGGTTCTGGATGACCTCCAGCGCCGCCACGTCGGAGCGGTCGAGCTGGCGGACCAGGTAGACGGAGCGGGGCACGTCGGTGACGAAGTGCAGCTCCTTGGCGCGGACGTACACGTCGCCGGGAAGGATGTTGTCGGAGATTATGTTCTTTACGAAGGTGGCCTTGTTGTGCTTCTCCTCGTAATTCGTGCGCGCCTCGTTCATCGCGACGGAGGCGAGGATGCACACGCTGCGCGCGACGGCGTCGTGCCCGGCCACGAACACCGCGTAGTCGAAACGCGAGCCCGTCACGCCGAGCAGTTTATATGTTCTGACGGCTGAAGTGAAAATTTGTTCCGGATTATCCGCAAGCGCGGCCTGCAGGTCGTCAAGGTGCGAGCCTATCATCGAAAGCTCGCTGCACGCAATGACAAAGCCCTGCTCGTCCACCACGCCTATGCACCTGTCGGTGGCTTCCTTCATCTGGACTATTACGCTCTGGAACACCCTGCTTGACATATTTAGCATCCTCCCTGTTCAACAAAAGCCTTTTAGAGTCCGTCCACAGCTCTCCCCCGGCTCTCGCGGGCTTTAGTTATAATATACAATACACACCGATTTTGCGCTTAACATAATAATACATTTATGTGCAAAGTTCAATAGAAATTTGTGTTCTTTTTGTGAACATTTTAGTTTTTCGTTGTTAAATGGCACAAATTAGGCATTTGCATTCGTTCAATATTGCGTCAAAGCAAGGTTTTTCGACTTCTCGTCAAGCTCACGAAGCTCTCCGGGCTCGGAGGCCTCCGGCAGAGAGAGCGCGCCTATGGACAGCCTTCGCAGCGCTGTTACGGGCTTTCCGCGCGAGGCGAGCATGCGTTTGACCTGGTGGTACTTGCCCTCCATGACGCGCACGAGGCAGTGCCCGGCCTCCAGCGGCTCGAGCTTCGCGGGCAGGCATTGTGTTCCATCCGCGAGCGTGAGGCCCTCGGCAAAGGCCGAGACGTCCTCCGCCGTCACCTGCCCTTCGGTCGAGGCGAGGTAGCACTTTTCCACCTTCGACTTCGGCGAGATGACGCGGTGGGCGTAGTCGCCGTCGTTCGTGAGGAGCAGCAGCCCCGTCGTGTCCCGGTCGAGCCGGCCCACGGGAAAGAGGCCGAGTCCGCGGTATTCCGCGGGTAGCAGCTCGAGCACGGTCGGGAGGCTGCGGTCCTCGGTGGCGCATACGTATCCCGCGGGCTTGTCGAGCATAAAGTAGCGGTATCTGGAGCAGTTGACGGCCGCGCCGTCCACGCGGACGGCGGCCTCGCGCGGGAACTTGCGCTCCGGGGCCGTGACGGTCTCGCCGTCCACGCTGATCCGGCCCGCGCGCACGAGCGTCCTGGCCTCGCTGCGGGAATAGAGCCCGCTGTCCGATATGAGTTTGTCAAGGCGTTCTGTCATATCCGGCCCTCAGCTGCAATATACTTCAAACGGGAGGGGATGTCCCGTGACAAAATCAAAATTGACCAAAAGAAGCGCGGTATTCATAATAATAGCCGCGGCGGTGGTTATCGCAGTCATCGTGCTTATCTGCTCCGGCGGCTCCGGCTCGGGGCTGACGACTACGGAAGCGCGGGTGGAATATCTGGCCTCGCTCGGCTGGGAGGTGGACCCCGCCAGCGAGACGGCAAAGGAGATAGTCCTGCCCGACGAGATGGGCGGGGTGCTGGCCGAGTACAACGAGCTGCAAAAGCAGCAGGGCTTTGACCTCAGCCAATACTGCGGCGAGGTCTGCGAGAGCTACACCTACGTCCTGACGAACTATCCGAGCGGCGAGACGGGCGTCATAGCCCAGCTCTTCATCTACAAGGGCCGGGTCATCGGCGGTGACATACACTCCGCCTCCCTCGGCGGCTTCATGCACGGGCTGAGTTAAAATTACAGGGAATTGCCTTTCGGCAATTCCCTGTATTTTTGTTTGCTTAGACCGTCAATTACTCGTTGATGGCGATGACGACGCCGGAGCCGACGGTGCGGCCACCCTCGCGGATAGCGAAGCGGAGGCCGGTCTCGATGGCGATGGGGGTGATCAGCTCGACGTCCATGTCGACGTTGTCGCCGGGCATGCACATCTCAACGCCCTCGGGCAGGGAGATGACGCCGGTCACGTCGGTGGTACGGAAGTAGAACTGGGGACGATAGTTGTTGAAGAACGGGGTGTGACGGCCGCCCTCGTCCTTGCTCAGGACGTAGACCTGGCCCTTGAACTTGGTGTGGGGGTGAATGCTCTTCGGAGCGGCGAGGACCTGTCCACGCTCGACGTCCTTCTTCGCGATGCCGCGGAGCAGGGTGCCGACGTTGTCGCCGGCCTCGGCGAACTCGAGGGTCTTGTGGAACATCTCGGTGCCGGTGACGACGGTCTCCTGGGTGGGCTTGATGCCGACGATCTCGACCTTGTCGCCGACCTTGACGCGGCCACGCTCGACACGGCCAGTGGTGACGGTGCCGCGGCCGGTGATGGTGAAGACGTCCTCGATGGGCATCAGGAACGGCTGGTCAGCCTTGCGCTCGGGGGTCTTGATCCAGGTGTCGACAGCGTCCATGAGCTCCCAGATGCACTGGTACTCGGGGGCGTGAGGATCGGTGCTGTTGCTCTCGAGGACCTTCAGAGCGGAGCCCTTGATGATCGGGGTGTCGTCGCCGGGGAACTCGTACTTGTCGAGCAGCTCACGAACCTCCATCTCGACGAGCTCGAGGAGCTCGGGGTCGTCGACCTGGTCGCACTTGTTCAGGAAAACGACTATATAAGGCACGTTGACCTGACGGGCGAGCAGCAGGTGCTCACGAGT